>Ga0126342_10012956_pt1 | contig 14824 bp, 11 predicted proteins | sample Cyp1metagenome_FD_92528 | JGI IMG/M metagenome (GOLD analysis project Ga0126342, IMG submission 92528) | Coral microbial communities from Lord Howe Island, Old Settlement Bay, Australia - Cyphastrea 1 metagenome | ecosystem: Host-associated > Invertebrates > Cnidaria > Coral ... | reverse complement strand
GAAATGCCAATGAAGATCATAGAGCGTAGCATCAAGATCATGTGGAAATGCCAATGACGTTATCATCCCACCCCACCCCACCCACCCCCCAACGTCAACAAAACACCACGGCCATCTAAAGGCCGTGGTCCACCTATGGGGTACCACCTCTGGGGTAGCTAGTTGAATTCCGACTATAAACATCCTGGTTTTTTGCTTCACCATCCTGGATAAATCGTATCATAATTGGATCCATTGTTTGAGTCATTATCAAATATTATGTATATATCATCAGTGATGAACTTTTCGGAACTTATATTCATCGAATACTAATGATACATCAAAAGATATCAAAAGCTATTATTACCGCATTGTCTTCTTGGAGAAAGTTCGAAAGTTCGGCCATTTGGCAATGGCTCCCCTAAGTCCTAAGCATCATCTCCCCCACCTCGCAGAAGACGGTGTTTCGCAAGAGAGTAGTGCCTGAGGAGGTTGAATTCTTACACCCCAAAGAATAATTGGAAGTTATGGATAGGTAGATAGGTAGATAGGTAGATAGGTAGATAGATAGATAGATAGATGAGATAGATTCTATATTTGATTATATCTTCATTCATACATTGAATTATGTTTGCATATTGGACGGGGAAAAAAGTCTCTTACTTTGAACACATGTTTGTTTCACCAAGAAAAGGGATTATTTCTTAAGAAAAAGGTATATGTGCTTCCAGAGTTCGTAAGATCCACAATGCCACACTCACCATCCCCAATTATCAACCAGCTAAAGCCTCTGAAAAATCATCCCATTTGCAGGGCTATACACAACCACCAACCAGGAATCGTTTATTGAAGTTTCTTGTTGTGGATCCCTCATTCTCGGATATGCTTGGAGGTTCAAGACCAATGCAGAATTTTGAGCCACACCCGTTTATTCTTGTGCATGTTGTTGTACACCGAATAGATATGAAATGATATGTTCATGCGCAACGCAAATCATCCTGTTGAAGTTTGGCAACCAACCTGTGAACCCAACAGCCCCTTCCTGGAATCAAAGCCCCTGGCATCCCCAACTTCCAGAAACCCACATCACACATCGTGCTTCGGAAAAGGCCCCTCCAGGTGTTCAAAATCCAGACCCATCACTAAACCAAGGATTTGGGACATGACAGGATCAGTACCATCCTAAGTACCATCTATATAATCTGTGGATTTCTCTTCAACCAGGGCCAAGGGGCCAGGGGCTGCTTGCATTGGGAAGCTGACCATCATCTGACCAGATCGTCTGCTCCTCGCCCAGATCCTGAAACTGGCAATCAGACATGGTTTGCTGGAAAATTCCCTATCTTAAAAAAAAAAAAACTCTATTTATAGGGGATTTCCCAGCTATTCGTGTTTGATGATGAGGCTACCCAGAATGGTTTCGAAAAAGAAGGGCTACTGGGCTACTATCTTTTCATCAACCAGCTACCAGTGGGGAGAGGACATCTATGATTTCATCTTAGGGGGCTGGCCTCGACAAGTTGATGCCGACTTTCAATGTCAGATAAGCTTGTGCTTAGAGCAGACATGTAATCTCGCAATTCCCTCCCAGGGGATGAATGTCTTGAAGTTCATTTTCATGGGCCTCCAGCTCTTGGAAAAGACATGAAAGACCCCAAATACCAGGAATCTAAGATCCAACTCGAAACCATTGCATGCACCAGAATATTTGCCGGGAAGAATGGCAAAGCAAAAAAAACCGAGGAATGATTCCTTGGGCCTTCACTCCACTACCACCTGACAAGAGGCCACCAAAACGCGACTCCAGTCGACCTTCTCTGTCTTTGCCTGCCTCAATTTCGAGGCAGTGCAGGTTTCATGGATCAGGGTCCAAGCATCATGGTGACACATCGACACATCAATAACTTCTGAGAAAATTGGACGGACTGGAAACGGCGCAAGTGTCCCACAAAACAAGGAATCTATTATTTTGTTTGCTGTGTTGGTTTCAAATAGTACCAAGAAGGAAGGGATGGCAACACTGTCAACAAAAATCCTGGGGCTAACATCATTACGCACACAGCGTGTGACTGGCAAAAATGTTACAGTAATTCCTATTGTTTCCTCAGTGTTTCCTATTGATGTTAGAAATTCCCAGGATGTGCCTGTACTTCAGACATAACAATTGTACAGTGATTCAAAAACTTTCATGGGACAAGTGGGATGATTGGTGGCAACCTGACATGACGTCAATGTAGTTGTCAGGCTGGGATCCAACATCCAAACTTTCAGTGTTCAGGGGTCCACAGTCTCAGTCTCTTGTGAGATTCCTTGGCAATTGATGGTAATTGTTAAAAGCAGAACGAATTCAATACCATCCCCTTCTCCTTTACCCCTATGTGTCTCGCAATTTTCTCACATGGTCGTATGTTCCTACTTGTTTTCCTGTTTTTGTACCCATTGTTTTCCAATTGTTTTTGGAGGTCAATCCTATTTTATCGTATTTGTTTCCTAAATTTATGATTTCCTTAATTTCCAATAGGTGCCTGGTAGACAAACATAATACTATTGGACAACGTTTCAGCCCGCCCCGCAATGCAGCTGCGTCACTTGCAGACCTGCAGCCGTCGCCAAACCGCAAAGGCGGGGAACGTTTCTCAAATGGTTACACTGGTAATTCAATGTAGCGATGTAAAGTCCCCAAATTCAGCAAGGCAATCTACAGAAGGGCAATGTTCCGTTGCTATCTTCGTTTGCTAAAGGGAACAGTCCAACTGTAAGGGAAGGGCAACCGCCTACAGTGTCCACAGGTTCCGGACCACCTCACCAATGACATTCATCTGAGTGGTGCTAATCCGTTTCGGATTGAACCACCAGCTGGATATGGGTCAAAACTGGCTACGCCAGCTATTCCCTGAAAAGTGATGGTTTACATGCTGGAAATTTGACAGTTTGCTGTGGAAGATCATCATGGTTAATAGGCAAATCATCTACAAACGGACCATTTTCCAAAGCTATGTTAAATTACCAGAGGGCATTGCCAGTCACATTCCCCGAAATCCACAAAGGTGAGAACTATCGTCACTATGGCATCATTTTCCGCGGCCTTAGATACACATTCTCGAGGATTCTGGAACCAGCTGAGAAACAGTAGAGTCTGTCAACTCCGGATGAATACGATGAACACATACATTGATTTGGAGCAGTAGTGACTCTGTTAAAACTGACACTACCTCAGTTGACCCAAAAAACAGGTGTCAACATTCATCCGGGTGAATATACACGGGTGTGTCAGCTGGTTATATGTGTTTTTTCTGCAAATGTCCTCCCAAATCCATTAGTTCGTCATCATATTCCCAATTGAGAGCGCCATCTCGGGGCCGTCCCCACAGTCACCTGGTTCAGTCTCTTCAGATATTTGCTCCAGGGCTCTTGCAGCAGCCAGTGATCTGCACGAGGCTGGGAGTTGACGATGATAAGTTGGGGGATACCCCATCGAAAACTGCTCTGTTTCAGCGAGAATCAGGGAGATGAAGAAGAAGAAGAAGATGATGATGATGATGATATGATACGATGATGTGATGATGTGATGATATGATGATGATAGCATCAAGCTTGAAACAAGAAGCATGAAGCATGAAGCGTGAAATTTGGGGTGCATCCCATTTTTAAGACAAACGTAATTGTAAACTGGTGATCCTGTGACTATCAGTATGTTGCGTGCTGATAATTAGTATCGTTCATCCATGTTTTCTCGGTGGTAATAAAAATAGTAATGATATATAATGGTAACAATAATCAAACTAATGATACTAATTATAATGTCATCCAATACGGATAACGGCGGTAATAATAACAATAAGAATGATAAGCATCAAAACAACTGAACAAAAAATGCATCCCACACCCTCTTTTCATGTTGGAGTGTCGCTGGGCAGGATCATTCCTTCATGGCTAGGTTTACATAACTGAAAAAAAAAAATGGTGTTTTTAAGCTATTGTTTGTACCAAAGATAGACATTGTCTTGGACATACGATCCCTTCTCCAATGATGACCCCCTGAGAAACGTTGATTTGGTGTGGACCCAGCAATCTATTCGTATGGGGAAAGGATTATTCCTGCATTTACAGCTCAATGAATCGATCTCATCACCAAATGGAGACCATGTTGGAAGTTTCCACCTGGCTGCTGCGCTTGCAGGTGGGTTCGATAGACTCCATCCTGAGGACCCAGCAACGCCAAAAAGGCACTGTGGTGGGTACTAAAGTCACTAAGTAATCCATGAATTTTCTATGAAAATAGTTGATTCTCCCATGAAAATCGTTGATTCCTCTTCCCCAGCAAAAATTGATGATGTTCCATTTCCCATGGAAAAATTGTGATGTCCTATTGCCATTTCTGAGTACCGGGGCCTACTGAAGCCCATGAGTGTCGGGGGGAACTCGTTCCCAATAATTCTGCACGGAAAAATCATCTTAACAGGGCTGTTGGAGAATGTCCTAGGATTGGATGATCTTTCTAATTTCCTTTCACCAGCTGTTTGTTAAATTTGGGCAACATAAGCATGTTTGTCACTTGAACAAACTCACTGGTTTTGTTGATTTTGTTGATTGAAAGATCCATCTTGCTGGGATCAGAGTGTCCCCTTTTAGGGAACAGAAAGCCCTCCGGTTCCAAGTTGCTCTCTTCACACTGGCTCCAATGGGCGGCTTCCTCGGCAAAAATTATCCTTGTCTGGGGGAGTCTTTATATCCTTGTTTTGCCAGTTTTAGGCCAAAGTTGGGTACTCCCAAGTTGCAAGTTGCACACGTGTGCGACTAGATTAATCGACTACATTTCAACCGCATTTGGTCGGGTATTTGAATGTCTTTTCACGCACCAAGGAAATAAAACCAGTTCACAATTCGGAGAAGTCAGCACGGATATCTGATATATCATCTAGCAACTTTTATATAATTTGTATCAGGAAGGAATGCAAGGATTTCTGAAATACCAGTATCGAATGTTCTGCATGTACTTGACCACGTAATCGGGTATCAAAGGAACCCACAAAACCCCACAACTACCCTCTGGTAATCAAACATGGCAATGGCAAATCCCCATTTATCTGCAGATGAGTTTCAATTGATCTTCCTGTATTTTTCCAATCAAACGCCTATTTACAGGGGATTTGCAATTGCCATGTTTGATTACCGAAGATCATATTTCAGCCAGGATCAAGTCACATTTCTCAAAAAACAATTGAAGGACTTCTGTAGGCGTTCTATGTCATACCATTTCAACTGTCCATATTTTTTGCTGCCCTCAGCTCCCTTGCGTCAAGACGCAGAAATATTAATGGTGATTTGATCGCCTACCATAAATTGATAGAACAAAAATATGTATTTTTTTCTAAAAATCACCATGTGACTCACCATAAAACCCCCATAAATCATAAGCCAAATCCATCCATCCGCCTTCTACAAAAGCCAGGCCGCTCCGGCCGCTCCGGCGAACAAATGGTCTCATCCAGCAACTGCACAGGGTGACCCCGGGTGACCCAGCGTGTTTGGGTGTGTTTCCATATTACCGTTTGCCGAAAATAGTTGACAGAAGTTTTGTACTAGTTGTTGATAATTAGTGTGAACCTAGTGGTTTTTCCTCTTCGTTATGAGGCGGCACGCAACTAAATTCACCAATTCTGCAAGGCAGCGTTTGCAAACCCGCTAGGTTTGCGCTAGTTTTTTTTCACACCCATGTTCAAGGATATTTTTTGTGTTCCTGTCTGCTTGTTATTTCAACATGAAGGGAAGTCAACATGTAACACTTAGTTCCTTAAACCTAAGGATGTCTTAGTCATTTTCTGTGCTACTCAACAAGTTTCCTATATCTTTGAGGTTGCGGCTCAACTTTGCGAATTTGTACGTAATTTTACCCGCTAGGTCCCCGCTAGCAATGCGCTAGCAAAAGTTTCAAAAAACGGTTTTGGCTGACCTGTGACTCGCCACCAGAGAACTTGTAGTTTATCCTGTCTGTTTGACAAAGGCAACAGTGACAGCAAAGGCAACGACCAGCTCTGCAGATATTCCACTTCCACCACTAATAACTAGCAGCGGCACCCACTTCATATAGACGCGCGGTAGCATTCACTGCAGGTTTTAGCTACGGCTTCAAACATGAAAGATAAAATGCAGGGTTTCAGATTACTTAGGTCAGTCAAGGTTTTAAAGGCACAAAAAGAAGGAGCACGCAAGGAATTACGATTTATCAACCAAACCAGGAAAAGACATTTTGGCAAACCGTCATATGGCTGTGCCTGAAGATTTTACCCCAAGTCAAGATACTTGTATTTAAATATGTGTGTATCTATGTAAACACAGGTAGGACAAAAGTTGCGCTTGCTGAGTTTCCGACTGTGAACATGTTTGGTTTCTTCTTCTGCGCACCCTTTCTCCTTAGAATCCTAGCATGGAGCTTTGTCGTACCCCGGTCGAATTTCCACCCTCCAAAAAGTTTTTAATCTTATAATTAAAAGCGGGTGATAATTGACCGTCCCACACCTGCCACACCAAATGGACTTGGAAATGTGATCCGCGGTTGACCGAGATGGATGCTTTGTCAAGCTTTCAAGAAGCATAAACTGTGTTCCTCCTGAAGTATAAAAATTTATAATATATATATATATATATCATTATATATAATCATATATATATAATTATATATAATTATATATAATTATATATAATTATATATAATTATATATGTGTGAATACATACATATATATATATACATATATATTATACAATGGGGGTACTATTTAATCACCGATCCATCAGAATTGGGGCGATATCCTTCAGACAAACCCATATGTATGAATGTAAACAGCATGGAGATAACGACGACCAAGCAACAAGAGGTGGTAGCTCACCATAAGGAAATGCAGTTTTTGAATGTTCTAAGTCAAACCCTCCAAAAATAGTCCCATAGGTATTGACCCGTAGCCATAGGGATGAAAAAAAACATGTATATTATTATCGTTATTTACCTCTAGTAATCAAACGTGGCCAGCTGGAAAATTTCGTTGTACATGGAGCTGTTAATCAGAAAAGCATCTATAAATTGGATATTCTCCAGCTAGCTGGAGATTTTATAGCTGGGAAAATCATCCATAAATTGGTGATTACCAACATGTTCCAGATTATAACACCTCCATTACTTGGAGCATTTCCATAAATTGCTGATTTTCCAGCCGCATTGCATTCCCGGAGAGTAAGTCAGCCCACCTCGACTTGCCGTGCGGGGAGCTTCAGCAGCAGGTACTTGGCGAGTTGCACCTCTTTCGATGGGCCAAGTGGTGTTTTTTTGGTCACAAAAATGGGGGTGGTAACAATGGGAAATCCCCTGTCACTGGAGGATTGAATGAGAAACTCATCGCAACTAAATGGGGAATTGTCCAGCAAACCATGTTTGATTCCTGGTGGGTTAGTGCCAAAATTGGAGTAGAGCAAAAGAAAATGAAGACACCAAGTAATGATAAGAACTATTTTCATCGGTGATTGAAACCACTAAAATGATGAATTTGACCTATGAAATGGACATGTGACGGTTAGGTATCATGGAAGTTTAGGGGCATTCCCCTGCAATCATAACCCCCAACAACAGGGGCTGAATAAGCCCCTCTGGTAGCTTTGGGGTGGTACCTTTTAATTTTAGTGAAAGTATGGAGGGTTTGTCTGCAATTTGACCACGAGCCATCAGCCAAAGATTTAGGATCTCCCAGCGACGAAACTGTCATTACTCCTGGTTCAGAAGCTCCTAATTTTGTAACCCAAAAGAAAACATGCATACCGTTTATGCCGTACCATGGTTCCTAACCACTCATGACTAGCACGATGATCATTTTTTTTGTATAGATCAGATATGTATATATTATGTATATTATATACATATATTATATTATCAATGTCCTGTCCAAATGAGGAAGGAAGTTTGACATACCACCCCAATGTTGCCATTTCCAGTATTCAAACAATCTTCCAAACACCATCTCTGGCAAGGCTCCACGTGAGCAGTTTTCAAAACTCCTGTTGGTTGATGATTGGTTCGGGTGCTTCTTGACTCTTGATATATTGGGGATCATCATCCATGAACTGGGAATCTGCTTCTCAACCATACAGAATTATGTAAATGGAATGACCTTTTGGGTAAACCCATAAATCTCATCATCTTGTTGGCTATATTTCCATCATATTCCCATCACATGGTCCATTATATTCCCATTCTATTGGTTTTTGAACATATTAATCCCCCTTGTTTGTTTTTCAAATCCCAAGTTTCCCTTGTTTTTGATGGTTAAATAAATCCACATTTTCCGACTGATTTCATGCGCCCAAAAAGGGCCCACCGTCTGAAGCAACTTCTGGCCGCTCATGATGTCCTGCAGCTGAAATATCTGGAATCCCCACCATTGATGCCATGCGGATATTGCGAGATAATGGGATATACAACCAATGATGAATTTGAAACATATCCACGACATTCGGATAAGGGAATATGAGGATATAGGAATGACGAATTGGGTGTATAGAATTATATTGTATTATATCATATTATATTGTGCTATACTATATTATATTATAATATATTCTATCATGTTATATTAAATTATATAATATTATATTATATTATGTTATATTATATTACATTATATTCTATTGAAAAATATTATATCATATTTTATTATATTGCACTATACTATATCATATCGTGTTATATTATATTGTATCATATCATGTTATATTATAGTTTATTTTATTAAATTATATCATGTTATATGATAGTATATTTTATTGTATTCTGATATTATATTATATATTATATTAAATTATACTGTACTATATTATATTATATTACAATATTATATCATATTATATCATGTCATATTAAATTACATTTTTTGCGTATATTATATCATATATAAATGATATATATATATATATATGATATATATAAATACCATGTGATATATCTATATATAAATTATATACGATATAAATATAAATATATATATATATGATATATATATGTGTGATACATAAATATATATATATATGTGATACATATATATTTATGTGAAATGTATATATAATATATATTGTACAGTATATATATATACATTATGATATAAAAATTCGTATGTGGGGATATCAGGACTCACCATCCATAGTTCAAGTCGTGAAAGTAACACTGGAGATTCAAACAAAAACCTGGGGAGCTTGGGAGGTTGACCAAAGCAAAATGAAGTTTCACCTATGTAGGAACATAGGACAGCCCAACTTGACACCATATCCAGCCATGTCAAGACTGATATCACTGCTATCACCTAAAACGAATGAGATTGTCACAATACCAATTTTCTCGGGTGATCCATGTCCGATCTGCACATCACCCAACTGTCGAGATCCATCCTTCCCACCAGCATCAATAAAGTAAGGTGACAAATTCTGGAAATTGCACAGGTACAAAACACCCGCTCTCAGAACATACACTTTTGATAGAAGTCTTGATTCTGGGTTCACCAGGTCACCAGTCGCTCAAATCTATTCAAATCCTCTAAGGATGCGTTCAAACATGTAAAGGGGACTTTGCCAAGTCAACCCCGGAAGAAGTCGAAGGCAAGGGGGCTTGATACTTTTCCAGCCCGGTGCCTGAGTCAGCCCTGTATGAATGATACTGAAAGTGGATTTGATCATCATCATCATCATCATCATCATCATCATCCCAATCGGATGAAAAAACAAACCTTGGAGCTTACCCATCTCCTTCCGCACAAGGAAGATGATCAAGCGGCTGCTTCCACTCAAGGGTTCAGGCCTCAACTCCGGGCATCCTTCGGCAGCTTAAAATGAAACCAACCACAATAAGAACAGCCAATGATAAAAGAGATGACAAAGGATGGTAGTATTTATAGTAAGAGATGATAGATAATATACAATAATATACAATAATATATATGATACTAACAGCTTTGTATAAGAGATGACAATAATATACAATTTTTATATATTCTTATATAAGAGATGGTAGTATTTATCGTTGTCTTTTCTGCATGATAGTGTCATAGATGAGAACCTACAATCACCTCCCACAAAAATTAAACCCATGAATAGGGAGATGTTTCAGTAAACGTGATGCCAAGTTGCAGATCCATGGCCACACATCTGCCATGGTAGTAGTCGTAAGATAGAAGGTTGGTGCTCAGGAACTTCATGGCGCCTCCGGGGAGAAAACCCTTGGAAGATGGCCGAGGGCCGATGCTGATAAGATGTGACAAGACAGGATCAAGATCACATCGGGTTCAATGAGATGAGACGGGAAGGGATAAGAGAAGATTGATGGATGGATGGATCAATGGATGGATCAATGGATTCAATGGATCAATGGATTGCTTGATTGATATATAGATGGATGGACATTATACTTGACCGGATGGATAAAAATGCAGTTGGATGGATATTAAATGATATTAATACACTGGATGGATACTGATACAAATGGATTGATATTGATACAAATGGATGGATAACATGTGTGTGTGTGTGCCAGGCCCCCCTGGTACGGTACCGTATGTATGTATGGATGGATGGATGGATGGATGCATGGATGCATGCATGCATGCATGCATGTATGTATGCATGTGTGCATGTGTGCATGTGTGCATGTGTGCATGCGTGCATGCTTGCATGCGTGCATGCGTGCATGCGTGCATGCGTGCATGCGTGCATGCGTGCATGCGTGCATGCGTGCATGCGTGCATGTGTGCAGTGTGTGGAGTGTGTGGAGTGTGTGGAGTGTGTGGAGTGTGTGGAGTGTGTGGAGTGTGTGGAGTGTGTGTAGTGTGTGTAGTGTGTGTAGTGTGTGTAGTGTGTGTAGTGTGTGTAGTGTGTGTAGTGTGTCTAGTGTGTCTAGTGTCTGTAGTGTCTGTAGTGTCTGTAGTGTCTGTAGTGTCTGTAGTGTCTGTAGTGTCTGTAGTGTCTGTAGTGTCTGTAGTGTCTGTAGTGTCTGTAGTGTCTGTATGTCTGTATGTCTGTATGTCTGTATGTCTGTATGTCTGTATGTATGTATGTATGTATGTATGTATGTATGTATATATATGTATGTATATGTGTGTATATGTGTGTATATGTGTGTATATGTGTGTATATGCTAGATACAAAATGACAACAAGTTGCACCTTTGGAAAAGAGCAAAGAGGTAACTAGCCAAGTAGGTAGGTTGTTTGGTGGCTCGGTTTCCAATATCAAGCAGTGCGGAACAGTGCGCAGAGATTGAAAACCTGAGGGGGGGGGCAAAGAAAATATCTACTGTATTCATTGGGGCCTTGATACATCTTCATCCAAAGATACAGTCAGAGGTTTTACCTCCATGTATTTTATATGTATGCACATTATATCGCCATGTTGATGGTAACCCTGATTTTATGAACCATGGCACTTTGGGGTTTCGCAACATTTGCAGACAAAGCTGTATCATATTGTTCGTCATATGTCCCATATATATATATATACCTGTGATATCCCCATGAAATCACCATAAAAATGGTTGGTTTGATACACCGGCCTTGCTGCTGAGGGCATCTGTCCCAGTCGGGCACTTCCAGCCTTGGAGGTGGAGGCTTCCATCATGGCCGTGGAAAATCTTCCATCTGTAGTTGATCTTGCCATTACCCTCTGGTGAACTAACATAGCAATGGAAAATGGCTATTTATAGTGGATTTTCCCATTAAGAATGGTGATTTTCCATTGCTATGTTAGTTCACCAGAGGGTAAAACATAGTAAAACATAGTAAATCATACTAAAACCTCAGCTTGCCATGTTTGACATGTTTGATGACACCAGAGGCTACGGAAAGATCTATCCACCATTTCATCGTTGTTTCTATGGTCACCATTCCCACCCATAGTGCCCTTTGGGTCGCCCACAGCACTACTGGTGGCTTTTGCTTGAGGTGGCCCTGGCGATGTCATGGCAGAAACGATGTGGCTGGTCTAAGGAAAATAAGATCCAAATTCGATAATTCATACATGTTCAAACAGATGATAGTTAAATCAGTAGGTCTTGTACAACACATACTGTAAATCTACAGGACATTTTGTACATTGAAGAAATAGTGTGAATCAGAACAATCAAATTTCACACACCCACAACTGACACAAATATGTTTGAACAAAAAACGTTTCGGACTTTGAACAGAGGACCAATGGGTTGCAGGTATCCTCCAAACCCATCCGAAAATGGCGTTCAACTGTGACTATGAGCCCAGTACGATTGGGAAGATAGATATATTTCTAATACATGTCTCTACATGCGTGTAGACTGGAGAGAGAGAGAGAGGGAGAGTGTGTGTGTGTGTGCGCTTGTGTATGTATACATATACACACTTAATACTTGACCATACCTATAATATGTATGTATACATATTATAGATATGTAATTCATATGTATTTTTATTGTTATATGTTGTCATCCTCATTATGACTCTTATCCGGATATACACATATATATATATATATATCTATAGACATGCGTATATATATATATATACCAGAGCGACTCATCAATTCCTCAACATTTGCTCTCCAGATATCCATCTCTGCACTTTCCCGCCTGGATGGCTCGAAAGGCCTTGGCTGACATGCTGCTGTCATCACCCAAGCCTCAGGGGGTCAACGAGGCATCAAAAATTTGGGACTTAACCAACAAGAATTGGCACTTCACCAACAAAAAAGTGGGATGAAATCAACAAAATGGAGATTACACCAGCAACCAAAATGGAGGTTACCAACAACCAATTTCCATGTGTTGCGATAGACCATAAAAAAGTTGTTTAAAGCACCCAGCTGCTAATTTCATCAACAGGTAAACACATCATAAAAAATCCTCCCAGTTGCCAACTGTTTCCCATCCATTTGGCTTGGATGGGGTTGAATCAACAAGCCAAAACTTAAGTCAACAAATTGACTTAAATTAATTCCTCATCCTTCGATGGTGACACTATGTTGGGCTGCAATGTTCCTGATGAATCAAGGAAGTGATTCCACCAACGGACTATGGCTACAGCCAAAGTTGGACCCTTAGAAACCTCCCAAACGTCCACAAAATCAGAGCATTCAGATGATCCTGCAACAGGTACCCTTTTTATCCACCCGTGAAAATCAGAATTGCCCTATTCAAATTGCCATTTAAGGGCACATTCATCGGACAGGTCATCGGTGGCCCAGGTGGCCTCGTAGATGGGGCTTCTCTTCAAGGCGGAAGTACGGCATCAGGTCCAAGATCTGGCAAATGACAATGGAAAACCACCCTTTGCAGATCACTTTGCTGAGGAAAGATTGGGTGTTTGAATGTTTTCCATATCTCTTCGATTCTCTTGGTTACTGAACAATAGCTGGTAAGAACAGAAAAATTTCCCATTGCAAGATTTGATTACCAGAGTCTAATTGGTGACGATGGTTCAAAACCAATTACTGGGTTCGCTGAATGGAACGGTCGCTGCCTTGCCTCAAAGGACCCGTGGAAGATATGCCTCGGATCATACGTCGTCATGGAACGTCCACGAATCATGGAGCGAACAGCTGCAGTCATCTACCGCCCCATTTTTTTCACAAAAGAGCCCGCAACATTGGTTGCAAGATGTTGCAAGGGAGTATGAAATGGATAATTCTCATGGGGGTCGGGTCATATCATGTCATATCCTCCCATCCTGCTGCTTTTCCGTTGCCAAAAACCAACATTGAAGTACCACACCAAAAAATGTCCAGAATCCTTTTTCTGCTAGGCCAAACTGGCCAATTGTGGAAGAGGCACCATAGGGACATCCAGACCACAATGAATCTCAACCATTGCAGACCATTAGCTAATGGGACATTTATCAACCCCACTGATCCATGGTCACAGATGATGTCCAGATTGAAACTGCCGGGAATCGGTGAAAATAAACCCAACTGGTATCCCCCACAGCAACTGTTTTGCACCGAAGCTCGACTCCAGAACCAGCAAGCCGCAGCGAAGTCAATTTTTGGGCTGAGAATTTGAGCGGTTTTGTTGTTGGGAAAAGAGTGCTGAAGGATAGACCCCCTGGATTTTTGGGCATTATCTAAGTTTGATGCCAACAGAAATAGTTCGACATTGGGCATTGAATCAATCCACAAACACTTCAACTCATTACTCAGCTGCATCACAGTGTGCAAGCCTGAATTTCGGGGAGCAAGACTTTCCACCCATCCCTACAGAGCCAAGCTGCTCATCTGCCATCAGCCGTTCTTCCTTCTTGTTCCTGAGCGCGCACAAGAAGCAGTTGATTGCTTTGGGGAGCCCAAAGTCTGTGGGAGTCAGTTTGGGACATGTCCAGAGTTTGAGATCCATTGCCAGTAGAGCAACTTGGCACCTATTCCCTCTATCTGTCTATCGATCGATCTATCTACCTACCTATATATCTAGTCGTCTGTCTATCTATGTTTATGTCTATGTCTATGTCCGTGTCCATATCTATATCTGTATATCTGTATCTATAATAATATGCATATATTGTCAAAATGTATTGGTCATGGTGGGGGATCACAGGAAGTAAAGTATCCAAAAAAGGATCGTGGGTGTTCTCAGCTGAAGTTGGCCATCAAATGCTTGATGTGGATGGCCCTGCCACTGAAATTAAACCAGTGTGTCTTCAGGTCCCCTCACATTTTGGACATGCCAAGGACTTACATGCATGTGTGCACACCGCTCGGATCTTTTTGTCCCGCTTTAGCTCTGCTAAGTTCTGGATCGTAATGGCTCTGAAGTTGCCCAAGTTTCATCGCAGCTCTTCAAAAGAGGAGCCAACGGCT
>Ga0126342_10012955_pt1 | contig 14825 bp, 19 predicted proteins | sample Cyp1metagenome_FD_92528 | JGI IMG/M metagenome (GOLD analysis project Ga0126342, IMG submission 92528) | Coral microbial communities from Lord Howe Island, Old Settlement Bay, Australia - Cyphastrea 1 metagenome | ecosystem: Host-associated > Invertebrates > Cnidaria > Coral ... | reverse complement strand
CTCCACGCTGGTGGTGAACCCACCCGCCAAGGGAGAACCCACTTGAAGTCTTGTGGTTGTGTTTCACCAAACAATTCCCGCGTTCAGCTTTGAATGCCAGCAGCTCTTGATATGCCTCATCCCCCAAGAAAAACGAGCGGGGTAAGCGGCCAGAGCGGCCCGAGCGGCCCAAACAAATCCAACCGCCTCCAACCGATCAAATTTCTCTTGACTCAATTTCCCCGCACGATTTGCTCTGCGCTGATTGACAACCCACCAGCCAAGGGAGAACCCATTTGCAGTCTTGTGGTTGTGTTTCACCAAACAATTCCCGCGTTCAGCTTTGAATGCCAGCAGTTCTTGAAAGCCTATCTCCCACCGATCGAGTCCGGTGCAAGTTCGCAAAGCATGAGGGAAAACTCGGATTCGCAAAATTTGTGCAATCTCCTCTGGGGATGTTGATGCAAATTTGTCCGCGGCAATGGTGACTCGACCGCATGCAGAAATTCCATCAGTCAGAGCCGCCTTGAAGACATGATCAGCTTTTGCCAGCTCACTCAACAGCCGGCCCAGCTCAGCATCCTCTGCCAACATGCCACCAGCATCTTGAACGACCGGCGGGGCAATCACCAGCGCATCTATCTTGTCGGAATGGTTCCGGAGCACCCTTCCCACACACTGTTGCAGTCGGATCCCTCGCCTGGGTGCGACAAATAAACAGGTGTCCTCCACTGGCAAGTCAACCCCCTCACTTAGTACATCCACGGTGACCAAAACACGTATTCCCCCAAACCTCTCACTGCACTGGAATCTCTTCAATACCTTCTGCCGGTGGCCGCCAGCTGTGTGGGCATTGTAGTGGTCAGAAGGGATGCCAGCGTCTAACAACATTTGAGTGAAAGCTTTCGCTTCATGAACTGTGTTGCAAAAGGCCAGGATTTTTCGCGCTAGTGGCAGGTTCTGAATCAGCCGCACCAAACTGGGCCTCGGATCGCCTGCAGTGAGCACGGGCACCATGACAGAGTAATCCTTGATGACGCCAGCTTGGATAGCAGGCCTGAGTCCAAAGTCGAAATCTGGCTGGGTTCTGCGAAGGGTTGCTGTGAAAAAAATCCTTTTAGGAGTGTCCAGAGTCAGCACTTGTCGAGCGTGAACTCCAGAACTCTGCAACTCATCTCCAGGCTCATAGTGGTGAGCTTCATCCAGTATCAGCAAATCGAAGGTCAGATTAGATAGCTGCCATGCCGAATTGCGCACACAAACGAACACCTTAGCACTCAAATCTGCAGGCTTTCCAGTTCCAACCCTTCGCACTCGCGCGCTGACGCTCGCTTCCAACAGTTGGGCCAATTGCTCCATCAAGTCCAACTTGGGAACAATGATGCAGGCTCGTTTGTTGGGAGCCAAATCTGCCAAGAGGTCTGCCATCACCAAACTCTTTCCCGCACCAGTGGCCATTTGCACAAAAAAATCTCGTTGGGACTGGTTTTTGAGAAAATTATGGCAAGATCTGAGGCATTCAAGCTGGTGGGGCCACCGTTGTAAGTCGTTCCTCATCCTCTGAGGCCCATCTTCCTTTGGCCCCTCTTTTTTGGCCTTTCGGCGCCACACCTTTGTCTCATCAGCTGAATATATCCGCTGGATCGCCCCACTGAACTGCTGCCAGTGCCTAGGAAGTTCAGTGCTCTCATTGGTCGCCACCACCAGGCTTTGAACCAGCTTTCGCAGAGGCGAGTTGTCCGCTCTGACCATGAAGTGAAAGTTGGTGAGGCGATTCAACGGCACGGTGCTGTTGGTGTAATCCTTTGCTTGCACCGCAACAGACAGGTTCAGTGCCAGGGAGTCGATGCCCTTATCTTCCAATGGCAACCTCAGCTGTTCCTTGAACTTGATGGGCAGCAAACTCCAGGGCACTGTGCCCAGATCCAAGGCCGAAATCAGCTCCAGCTCGCTGCCTGGTGGCAGGCCACCCACCGCGATGGCCTCCAAACACTTGGCACGGACTACTGCCTGGATGTGCTTCACCTCCTCATCACTCAGCAGTGGGGGTGGCTCCACATCTCTGGCCAGCTGGTGCCGGGACGTCCTGGTCTGCGAATTGCAGAATGGCTGGACGCCCACCCAGTGTCCAACCAAGGCACAAGGTTGGATCACCTCCCATGCGCCACGAAGGACGCCAGCCACCAGGATCTGAACCAACCAGTAGCGCCGGCGATGTCTGGAAGTAGACGTGGCCATGGCAGGCGAAAGCTGAGAGCCAGAGGCAATAACAAACTTGTTTTGAAAATCAATGGTAGCTCGCTCACCGTGCAAAAATTGAACAAATACTCCACTTGCATGTGAAAACATCACTGTACCCATGCAAATTCTGCCAACCCATCATCAGTTGCACAGCTTCCGACAGCTCGTTGCCCCCAGCAACCACACCTTCAGCAGCTGGTGGTCCGAAGGGGAGCCCTCACCTCAGGTTGGTAGCAAGGTGCAAAGTGAGGCTGTGGATGTCAACCTTCTTTTTTGCAAATTCTGCGAGAAGGAGTATGTGTATAGGATATGGGAAAACATACAGGAGATGCGCATGGATATCGAAACACTCCGCGCCGTGAAAAAGAAAGGATTACTAAATCATGGTAAGAGGATAATGGAAATCTGATCCTTGAAGTTTTGAATACCCCAAAGCAACACTGCATTCAAATCCGCAATATTCCTACAACTCCTCGGTGTTTCATCATATCACATCCTGCCGCCATCCCAAGTGTTCATCTGTGACTGCTGACTCCCAAAGAATGCTAGAACTGTGCCGTGAAAACGCATGCACAACATTGACCCCTTCAACCTACTGGGTTACTACCAAGCACCCAGTACTCCTACCCACCCAGCAGCAGCAGCTTCCTCAACCTCAACTTCAAAGCCGAGACACTGGCCCCCTTCCAAAACACCGACACTCCAGAGCTGCTGAAAATGTGGTCGGCTCCGTTGTAGGAACTGTCTGTTGCCTGCAATGAAGGGTGCAAAATTTCAACACGAGGTTCATGGGGCTGGGTTCGAAATGGTTCACCAAAATGGACCGGCAAGGTTGTCGGAGTGGCAACGGAGCTGTTGCGAGTTTGCAATCCCAACAGCCACATCTCCAAATCAGACTCTGAGAGAAAGGGAGCTGGACTCGAATCAAGTGCTGGTGCGAGGCTTCTGCATCATCATACTTTCAAAAATGTCGCAGTATCTCAACAGCCCAATCATCCTTGTCCTAGGTTCCCTGTCAATGTCTCTACCCACAACCTTCGATTTTTATGCACACAAAGGCTGAGCGGCTGATCCACCAAGGCGCATCCAGCTTCAAGACCTGGGACAAGTCTTTGATGGTATCCTGGTTGCTGCCACAATTGAAGTCACCAGTAAAGATAACCGCATCCTTGGCCGCCCAGTAACAAGAGCTTGCAGTGGATGGCTCAGCAAGTTGGCCATGAACTGAGACCCTTTGAAGCTTTGCAGGGCAGCAACATCCATGGAAGTTCATGGAAGATTCCAAACGGGACATTGTTGTGCTGGACATGAGGGTCAGCATGGGTCACCTGCAAAGCCAAGATTCTTTGGGTTTCTTGTGCTGGTTGACCGCACTGATCTTAGCAGCAGAAAGTTGGGAAGGCCTTTATCAAGCAGATCCGGCTTATTTAAATACAACAATAAGCAAACAGTTAAAGACATGAGCCGCGCAAACAAACATAGGATCAAATAATGCGAAACCTGACGCGATTCAAGTTGGATGGTCCCGTAGGAACTTTTTATCTTGTTTGTGTTGTACCCATTGGTTGAGGTGTTCGTTCGCCTCAATGATACAACCGGCACTGTCCTGAGTCAAGCCACACACAAAGAATAGCCATACTACTTACGACAACTATTTCATTTCTAGTCGTCCAAATGTCGTTTATTGTCATACCAAAATGAAATCTTCTGATACCTCCACGTGGGTCTGTCTGAAGCTAGGGTTTTCCAAAAATCTGATGTTGTATCACCATTTTCCCCTTGGATTTTTGCCATTTAGAGGTACCACCCTTTTCACCCTTGTTTGGACAAATCCAAACATCAGATTGTTGGATGAATCGCCATGATATCTCCATGATAACTAGCACACCAACGCCCAAAAAAAAACACCGCCCTGCAGCTGCGCGACGTAGTTTGCCGCCACCTTACTGCCAGGCTGTCCGCCGCATTGATCCAAAGGCCCATGTCTCGGTGAGATCGGGACCAAGGATCTATGATGTAGTATAATGAGAGTACGCGTTGCGTCCAACTAAATTCGGAACGCGCTCTCGTAGTATAATAGCCTTATATATATACAAACATATATGTTCTTGTCCCGGATGTTTGATTTGTGTGATTGTGTATATTGTTGGGGAAAATACTAGCAGCAAGTGGGTCATATCCTTTTACCACATGATTGGCAACTGGCTGTTTGGTCGCACTTGCGCTCAAGGCACGTGTTCGCAAAGAAAATGGTGTCGCTGCTGCCAATGACCTATTATGCTGTGTGCAAGGAAACTGGCTGGTGCCCCTCAGAATGATTCCACTTCCAGTATGAGTATGAACGTAACACCTGGCTTCGCAGAAAAGGGAATCGCTTGAAAGGTTACACCAACAAATCAAACAAAGTCATTTCAAGCTCCCTAGGTTAATTTCCTGACAATAGCCCTTTCAACAAATCGCGGTCGCCACTCTGTCGCCCAGCCTGGAGTCTGACCCAATTCACATGGCGATCTCCGTATTTGTCCTTGGCGACCCATTGCACGCCAGGACCTGGTCGTGGTCAGCCGTCAGCTGATACACTGTGTATACTGTGAAAGGCCCCTGCTTAGACCTAAGTGATTCCCAACAGCTGCTACGTGGTCTCAGTCAGTGGTCCTCGGCAACTGTGGATGTTATCAAATTATGCTGATATACGTGCTATAAATATAAATATAAATATATATATATATATGTGTGAGTGTGAGTGTGTGTGTGTGTATTTATATATATATATATATAAATATAACTGGACCTGTCAGGGGCCCATGAGATTTTGCGACCTACCCACACTCCCAGTCAAGGTTGAAATGCCAATCTCAACATTTGGCAAGTTCAAAAGCAGCTCCTGATAGGAACACAATGTGATATCAAACACAAGCAAAATGATTTTCAATAGCATTCAGTTTCAGGAACCACCCCCCATGGATTGGTTGAAGCCGAAATTGAACCCACTGCCAATTGCCACCACCTCATGATGTTCTTGGCAACCTCTTGCTATTACAACTTGACCCTTCTACCCTCCAGAGATCCTTGGACTCATGTGCCATCAAACCATTCAGCAAGGTGCATGGCAGGCAAGTCTGACAATAGTTTCTTCGGTGCTTAGATGGTTTCAGGAGTGAATTTTCAGCATCAAGAGCTGAAAAAATGTCATCTGGGTAAGTGTGGTGAAGCACCTTCCAACACCTTGAACTTCTGCTGATTCCATGCCATCGGCGCATCGTTACCTGCCGCCAACTTCATTGACCAAAAAAATACCAAAAGTTTTGTCCACTACCAATAGCGGTCTTCTCATGAACATCTCCGGCTTTAGTTAGTCGATGGGTAAATTTTGAAAGCAAAAAAAATGGTCTTAGTCTTTCGTCCTTTGCGCAACCGTGATCCACAAAAGGACCCATGCCTGCTGGCGGCGTGTAATAACCGAATGTTGAAGCCAGGCTCGTCCCTGCAATGATTTGTCCTGCCATTTTTCGTCCATGCAAAAAACCCATGGGTAGAGTGTGTCCTGCGTGAACACTTTCAATGCCCATTGAAGGCACCCGGAAGTCCAACCTCCGTTCAGCATGAACGCACGCAGGCACGCACGCACCCTAGAGCCAAAACACCAAGCAATTCCTCAAATCACCGGGCCTGGATTGTCGCACTCTTGGAAGCCAATCAGGTCAAATGGCCCGTTTTGCCGCAGTCGGCTGTAGAGTTGCGCAAATCCTTTGCCCTGCGCAAATTGCGGACAATTCCCATACTCGTCCGAAACGCACCACCAATACAAATTGTAGGTCACAACCTGAAGCATCGGGGACCAATCAACATCGAATGGGTATGGTTCGGAATTGCAAATTGCATGCGCTTTCTATATCAACCACCCAATTAATTAAGTGAACTCCCACGTACGGAGAAACATCAGGATAGCTCTGAGTTTCGGTCCGCCAGGGAATTAGCGGTAGCCCAATCGGCTGTCCCATTTCCCGGTGACAAGGGGTTGGCATGGGCCCATGGCAGCCAAACTAATACAAAAGGAATGATGCCCCACATGCCTGCGAAACTTGGGCCATAAACAGTTCCTTGCAACACCCACGGCATGAGATCATGGCACGCGCGCTTCACACCACATGGAGCAGCCATGAACCATCCAGTTGCTATAGTTTATTTTGATTTATTTTGTTTGTCCAAAAGAAAAGTGGTTGTGGTATGTATCTTAAAGAAGTTCGTTTACATCACCGATGGCGTCGGCATCCAACAGGATAAGTTTTCATGAGAACGTGACAAAGGTTCCAACATTGTATGTGTTAATTTTGCAAAAGGCAACTTGTATGTCCCATGTCACGAGACATATCCAACTTGTGAAATGCAATCAAGGTGTTTCAATCCATTAAGCATTGGTTTGCCCGTGATGTCAAAGCACGATATGGTTGCTCGTCCTCGGACGCGTTGATGTTTAAAATAAACATACCCAAATATATATATATATTATATAGTGAAAAATGATTTTAAAAGTGAAAACAAAAAATATATATAAAAAAACAACAAAAAATTATGGTTTACTATATTTGCATATGCAAATCACCCCGCTTAAGTGGTTTAACCCTCCCTCTTTCCATCGTATTTCGGGCAATGTTGGGGCATGTATGGAAGCTTGACGCGGGACACCGGACACCGTCTATGAAAATTTATCTTTAGCATGATATGATACTGATAGTGCACGGGACCATGCCGGATTGATCATTTCACGACAACATACGCCAAAAATGTATGCACCCATAGGGCGACATTCTGCTTTACATCTTCGATGTTAATGAAAAACAGGCCTAAAAAAATGTGAGCGAGTTCCGAGCTCGGCGAACGCAGTTTCAGAGTTTAATGTTTTTACTGTAGATTATTTTGTGTAAAGTGTGAAAACTGAATGGAAAACAGTGGAAATAAGAATGGAAATAGGCCAAGACAACGAACACTTTGTTTCAACCAGGGGGCCCTTGTGAGCTGTCGTCATGGTCACAAGGCTTGCATTCAGTTTGAACAAATTTCAGTTCGGTTGCTTTCCTCTCAAGTAATGTGATGGGTCGGAACTGAGCGTGCGTTCCTGCTTGTTGTGCTTACACCCGCCCGCCACCCATGCGCTTCAATACACCCCTCCATGCGCAACTAGAACATGCGCTTACTCACCTGCAGCAGCTTGCAGCACTTCATAGCCAAATTCAAGCGCTTTCCGCAAAACAGTTTTGTGTTTGGCTGGGTTGGACATCTATGGATTGCTCCAGCCACCGTTCGACAGTGGCGTGCAACCATATGCGATGCAAACAATTTTTAATTTTGACACTTCTCAGCAGATTAAATTGGCAAGACGTGAAGTCGTCAATTTGTGTCATACCCTTGGGCCAAATCAAAGTTGGTAGGATGCCTACCCGGCCGTTCGACAAGACGAAGGGCCCATGCGATAAGACTTGGTACTCCCCAGTGCGTAAAGAGATGTGAGCGAGTTCCCTTTCAGAGTTTCGTGTCCTTGTTCGTTTCGTGTGGAGTCCGATACCTGAATGGAACGCAGTGGAATCAAAATGTTATATTTTCCCTCCACCATTTTTAGGGAATACTTTGGCCGATATTCAAATTATAATGTTTTTTCTTTTCGTCTGTAAGCTATGCTTATCATATTCGGTCATATGTTTCAGCGATTTTAAAAGAAATGTTATGAGGCTATACCAAACCCTTTGTCCGTACGTATGTTTAATCTTTGCTGAAACTCTTATCTTGGGCCATACTTCACCCATGTTGAAGCAACAGTAAAAATCCATGTGTAAGTTTAATATGTCGAAGGCTATCTCAAGGCACCAAGGACTGCAGCATCTGTAAGAGGCCATGTCGGTGATGACATCACACGATGCCAGGACGATGCAGGAAGTTTCCAAAACTGTAGTGATTTACGGTAATTTATGCATTGTTATAGTTATATTTCTGGAATCAATTTCCGGCGCAAATTCCTTGGAAAGGTCACTTCAAAAGTGAAAAAATTTATATAGTCTTTTACATGTGCGAAACAGGAGTTTTGTTCGCCGAGGGTTTCGCAAAAATGTTCCTTTTTCTTTCAAGCACAAAGTTGTCCGAGGTTGTTCAGGGCATTGCCTTCGACGCTCTTGCGCCAGACTGCGTCATACACAAGTACTTCCAATCTTTTCTGAAATCTTGTCCGCAATCTATATGTGTGTTAAACTGCCAGGGAATCGTGTTTTTAACCAATCCCACTGTCTGTCTAAAGTCTGTGTTCCGGCCAATGACGATTTTTTTTTTCGTGGGTTTCCTCCCAAGTGCTTTACAAACTCACCCCGGTTGTGGGCAAAATTTTGCCATTTGAAACGTTTTTCTGGCACTTGTTGCTTGGAGGTTCCTTTCCAAGCTTTGCAACCATCAGCATAAGAAGCTGTTCTGGTTTGTAGCATGACATACGCGTGGAAGTGCAAGAGAACGTGCAACAGCGTAGCATGACATATCTGTGGAAGCGCAGGAGAACGTGCAGCACCGTAGCATGACGTATGTGTGGAAGCGCAACATAACGTGCAGCAGCGTAGCATGACGCATGTGCGGACATGCAAGAAACGTGCAGCAGCGTAGCAAGACGCTCAGTGTGGAAGCGCAAAAGAACGTGCAGCAGCGTAGCATGACGTATGTGTAGATGCGCAAGAGAACGTGCAGCAGCGTAGCATGACGCTACTGTGGAAGTGCAAGAGAAAGAACGTAGTGTGTGGTTGCAGTTGCAATGAACGCTAACATCCCACCCCGCCCCAACCCCCACCCACCCCCACACCCAAAATATCCACACGTGCATGGCCTCTTACTGGTGTTGTCACTAAAAACATCTTTGTAAACGCGCGCAGTCCACAGCGGACAACGTCTTTGGGGCGGCAGGAATCAGGTGCCATGTGGTGGTTCGGAGATAAAAGTTTCCCCATCCGAAATTAAGGAACCGACCTGAAAAAAACTTCTGAAACTAGAAATGATTTATGACGATAGAGCTGTCCCAAGTGAAGGGAAATGCTCCCGATCGGAGACCACGGCTAATGCTCCGGAAAGTGTCAAATATTATCACATGAGCACTTACGTTGATGAGACTTTGCCTTTTGCAATTTTTTTCGGCTAACATCTTGGGACACGTAACACCAACATCAATCCTCAGGTCACTCCCCAAGAGCTCTGAATCTTGGGGGGGGTCGCTCAGGTCGCCTCCGTGGGCACTCTGGCACCAACTGAAGCCGCCTTTCTTTTCCCCAAGGGCGATTTCATGCGCAACACACTCGTTATCCAGAAAATCAACTCCACTTTTGCCTGCAGTAGCGCCCTACATGCAAAACTGTACATACACTTGTTTGAAGAATTGCCATTCTAGCCGAATCCGTGCAGCTGTGGCCCATGACATCCGAAAATAATTCATCGCAAATTTTTCTAAATTGTCATCCCATCGTTTGGATGGACGACCTTGCCTACGCTTGGGTTCAGTGGGGAAATTTTGCTGCCACTCATTGGTTGGAGTCCACGTGCTTGTTGCTGCAGCCCAGGAATTTTGTTGATCGAAAATTTTTGTTGCGACACGAAACTTCTTGCTGAATATCTGCCAGGACCATGGCTTGCATTCCCAAATAGTCATTGCAAAAGCGATTCTCTTATTCATCCGGGACAAGTGTATGTACAGTTTTGCAGCAGCACGTGACCCATGAACCCCCCCCAATCCTTGTAGGATCGAGGCGACTCGGACGGGCGAAAGAAGAAAAAGAAACGCCCTACATGCGCAGACTCAAGCAAACGGTTATTTAATGCTTCCAACTCGCAAATAGCCTGCTCCCCATCCTCAATCGGGAAAAACTCCGACACAACACGGCCACCATCTTGAACAAGAATCCCGTCGAGTCCCCCTTCTCTAGTGTCACTAGCGAAGCTGCCCTTCCCGAGAGAACAAAATTTAATTCAAACCACTTCTCTGAAAGTGCAAGCGCTGACAAGTCGGGCCTCGGAATGGTCTCTCCTCCCTTGCTGTCTGCAAACAGAGAGGTTTTTGTAGAATTTGTGTTTGCTCTGCGTGGGTGGGTTTATTTTAGGCTTGTGACAGCACTAGGTGCCGAGATTGACTTGGGAAGGACAGAGAATTACATGTTGCGTGTCAGGAATACGGACAGATGTGTGCTCAGATTGCCGCTGCCCTACATAAAAATCGAATGATGCGGCGTGTTCGTGCGGCCGCGTTGATTTTGCTGAAGACCGGTTTTTGGACGTGGCATTGGAAAGTTTGTCAAAATAACAACAAACAATCACATGCAATTTCAGTTCCCAGTTGTGTGTTGACGTTGGCATCACACAAGCCATCAACGTACCCAACCTTCAGTTCCAGATTTGTTTCCCCTCGTCGGAATGTAGCCTCACTGTCGGCCAAGAAGAGTGCAGCGCGTTCCATTGCAGGATCGGGATTTGGGGCATCCATCTCCAAGGTGAAACGAAATAAAGGATGCATCGACAGTCATCGCACAGGAAAAACCGGAGAAACATTTATTGAATGAGTGCTCTCACGGCGTCTCTTGAGAACACTGGGGGCATGTGATGGTATGGCGGTCTCCTTGTTGATTGGTGGCTGGCAACAGTGTCGGAGATGCCCCGGCAAACTAACCTTTTTTTGTTGCCGACGCAATTTTGGTTCCATGACTCCGGCGATTCCTCGTGACGCACAGGAAGGTGCCACACGATTCATAGTGATAATGATGATTACAATTTTTTATTGCAGTCCCATTGGCTATGGTTACTCGCGTTTTCCTTCCAACATTGGTTGGTTCTCTCCTGTTGCAGTTTCCTTTTTTTCAATTTATATGGGTGTCCAGGATGGGTGGCCGCCTGCGCTATCTTTTTATTTTCATTTTGGTTTGAGTTTTTTTTTGCCTGTTTAGAGGGTTCCGACGCATTTTATAATTTTGTGTTTCAAAACCTTTGTTTGACGTTGCTATTGGCCGGTTTTGCGGACATGTGTGTTTCATGTCGCTTCCCTATCCTCTGGTCACTTTTTCCGCCAAGTGCATCCAGTAGTCCATGTGGAAGTGCCGAGGCCTGAACTGCTACCACCATCATCCAACATTCCTGCTTCGTTCGTCCATGCATACGCAACAGTTCCGCGAGCGCATTGCCTGCACGGCCCAGTTGTGTTTTTTTTTTGTCCCTGGTGTTTGGTACAGTTTTGCTGTAAACGGGCAAAAAAAATTGAAAATCACAAGGTTTTCGAGGCCCCTTCCCGACTTATGCTCAAACATTTACAAAATGACTGAGTGACACCTGTATGCCCCATTTTGGGCGACCAGGTCATCGGAAACAATTTTAAAAAAAAATGGCGAAAAAAAATTCACCGTAAAGCATATCATGTTTGGAAAACTGCGCGGCTGCAACATTGTTTTGGTGAATCACACGTGTGAAAATTTCCGCATACACATTTGCAAAGGCATCCTGGCATGAAAATTGCATAGCTGCCACCTGTAGGTGCTTTTGGTAACCATGATCGAACTTATTTTTGTTATTTTTCCTTCGCCGATTATGCGGCCCGTGGTGTTGAATGAGGAAACGTTCACCATGGAATGCGGCGAAATCATATATTAAAAAGAAAATTGGGGAAGGGCGCGGATGAAGCTGGCCTCACCGCTGAATTGTTGAGAGGTTCGCCGTTCCTTTTTTCGAACACATTTCCTGAAATTATTTCAAAACATTTTTTGGGTCAGTATGTCCCTTGTTTTTGGCATGTAACATTTTTTGAAATGTTTGCGACAAAAATCGCGCAAGTCGACCCTCAGAATTCCGGCCTATTGCCAGCTTCAATTTTTCCCATAAAATTGGTGGTTTTTTTTTGCGTACATGCTGTTTGATCGCATCAAGGCGTTTTTTGAACGTCGCACAACCTGAAGAGCAACATGGTTTCAGAGGCAAATATAGTACTGAAAAACACACGTCGACTGCTAACTTGTTGTTGCACAAAACGGCTGATGCTAACGTGCAGTTATGGATCATAAGTTTGGATTTGTCGAAGGCGTTCGTCTTACGGCCCAAGGGGGATGAATAAAAGCTGAGGTTCATAGGAGCCTGGAAACCTGAAGGGTTTTTAATTGGATTTTGATTTGCTGATTGGCTGGGGACCTGGCAGCATTTGAGCCCGTGACCATATACTTCCAACAACGCTGCAAGATGCCCCGGGCGCTTTGGGGAAAGGAATGGGTTCCGAGTGAAAAACACTTTGTTTGCCCTTCCTCTTGCTGAAGGAAAAAGTAACTCTAGCTAGCTACCGTTTGTTTTCGTGATAAAGTAAAACGGGATGTTTTGCGGGAAATGTTGGCTACTGATGGTGTTTCCGATCATTACTGCTCAACCTTTGCATCCTCACCACTGGGACAAAACATTTTTTTTCCTTAAAGTCAAGGGTGCGACAAGGATGCGTGTTAGCCAACGGTTGTTTTGTTCGGTTTTGCGGCTAGCGGTTAGCAATGCATGGGGCTATTTGTGGAAACACCTCATGGCGAAATTACTCGGTTTGCGCCATGGTTCCATGACAAAATTTGACCGTCAAATTTTGGGAAACACTGAGTCTGGCTGATGTCTGCTGATGAAAAATCGTGCCTTGCATTGGATCGGTTTTGACATGAACCATGTTAACATTTTGCGCATGATATGATCTAAGGGTTTTGAACGAAACAGGCGCGAAAACGCGCGAAACGGATGAATGAAAATACGCGAAAAGGGGGGGGAAAAAAAAAATGACCCTCCTGTTTTGACCATCCTGACATGTTAGGTGTTTTTGAAAACCCTTTTTGCGCATGGTCGGAAGAGAACGCATGGTCCGAAGAGAAGGCGGTGCCCAGGGGTCTTGAATTTGTGCGTGGCATGTTGTGGTACAGTCTGTTCCCTGGCAATTTTTCCATCGCACCCTTGACTTTATGTTTTGATTTCATTCCCATTTTACTTGGACTCCAAGCGCGCAAGTTTCTGGATTTTTTCCTGTGTTCATGCTATGTGTGCGCGTTGTGTTGTGATGTTTTACTTTTGCGTTTTGCACGCCCTGCACGAGGACCTTTTGGATTGGAAAATTCAGTGCCCGACTGTTGGTGTGTTGTGTGAAAATTGCGTTATAGCTCAAAGTTGTGTGTTTGAGGTATCTTGGGGTATGAAAAAATATACGTGATGTTGGACTGGATACATCATATTTACCCTGTCCAAAGTTCAGTTGCTTAAATGTGCTGCGATGCAACCCATGTTCTCAAGCGTGGCTGTTCCAGGTGATATTTGGCATGCTGCACTTGCACTACCGCGTGAAAAAGACTGTCTTAACGAACCTATGAAGAAAGAATCATGCTGATTATTATGGGGAACCACGGAACTTCGGACACTTTTTTCCAAACCCCTAAACGAACACATTTTGTGAAGTCGGGCAAAAAAAAAATACGCACTTTTGTGTACCAATGGGAGGTTTAGGTCAAAACAAATCAAAAAAATACGTTTCATGACTGACAAAAACACACGGTCTAAACGAAAACCTCCGAATTCAATCAGCAACAACGTTCTTCATTCCGTTTTGTGCTAGGTTAAAATTTTGTTTCCAAAAAAAAATGGGAACCATTTTCCACCATCTATCTAGGCTAATGCAAACCCGCAACCTGTAAGCAACAAGCCACTGCATGTGTTCTCACCGCGGCAAGATCAATCCAAAACATTTTTTTTTCTAGATGCCACAAGCACATCTCAGGCCATCACATGTTCTCCATGATTCCGTGTAAGTGTTGTGGAACCCAATCGACTTGTTGCAGTTTTGCTTAGAAATATTAGCCCTAGATGGGAGAACGCACAACACACAGCACCACAAAAACAAGAGTTTTCAGTTGCTGGCCGCATCACAGCCGTCTTGCAAGTTTGGATTCCTTTACGGCATCATTTGAGCGTGTGTCCAATGGTTCTGCTGTGTTTTCGTCAATGGTATTTACCCTGGCGCCGCAACTGTAAAAAAAAATTACGCACCAAGGGAAAGCAACCGAAACCAAACGCAGATCCGTTTTTTGGGCAATCATGCCTGAATTTTTGGTATTTTACATGTTGAGGTTGTTTGCCACATGACTGATGGAAGTCATAAATGTTGATTTTTTCAATGGTTGTTTGACGATTTTTGGCAATATGAACTGCGACAAAATTCCACGCCGTCTGCAAGTTTCATACCATGAGTCGCAACAATTATGACATCCGACACCTGACGGAAAAAATGGGGGATTGGTTACCTTCCGGTGGCATTTATGCTGTTCCCCACATCACTGTGTGGGGTTCTTGTTTTTTGCTTGGATCCCGCCGCCTTCCTCCGCCTTCCGCTGCCTTCCGCCTCGCCCCCTCTCACGCTCATCACAGCTCTCACGCTCTCAAGATAGCAGGAACAGCGGAGGGCTACCTTTTCCACGTTTTAGCTTGAAGCCACTTGTAGCGGCAATCAGATTCATCAGTTGTCTCACTGATAAGAACAGTTACTACATGCATGCTGGTATGCTGGGGCATGACATCGCTGTCAGCGTTATGACTGCTAGATT
>Ga0126342_10012954_pt1 | contig 14826 bp, 10 predicted proteins | sample Cyp1metagenome_FD_92528 | JGI IMG/M metagenome (GOLD analysis project Ga0126342, IMG submission 92528) | Coral microbial communities from Lord Howe Island, Old Settlement Bay, Australia - Cyphastrea 1 metagenome | ecosystem: Host-associated > Invertebrates > Cnidaria > Coral ... | reverse complement strand
GTTCTGCTCACGTCTGCGCCCTCTGCGCTTTTGCATGTTGAGTGTCGGACCTGCGTGGGTGTAGTTGTTTTCCTTCCTTGTGCCATCTCTGCCCACCGCTGCTTTTGTCCGCCTCTGCTGCGAGCTGGCCGTTGCACAGTTTCTTTTTCTGTGGCCTATGTGCAGTTGTTTTGCTCCTGATGTTGGCCTTTAGCCATCAGTCTGGGGCCACTCATCAAGAGGTTTTTTCCAATAAATCTTATAGTAAATGGTTGGTTATAGCACCATAAGTCCAGATGAACAGATGGAATGACTTGTACAATAAAGAAAATTATAGAAATATTCTGTGATCTGAAGGCAATGACCGGAACTTAGTATTGAAACCTTTGGTTTTGGGGACCCCACATTTTGAGAAACCCAGAAACCCACCATATTCTCAAATCTATATAGAGATTTCAGAAGCTCCAAAGATAGTGAGCATTAACCTCGCTGCACCGGGTTTGGAAGACCTGAAATGCCCCTAACCGGTCATCCACAACGGTCATCCGCAATAGCCACATTTTGCCGAGGTGTTTTTCTTTGAACAAGTGCCGTGTGCCTAAAAGGAAACACATTTGGAGGCAGCTGCGACCCGAGGGCCGGAATAGGGGGCTCCCTGAAACCAAAAGGGCTGGAACCAAAGCAATTGGGTCTTGTGTATGATGCTTTATTATGTTTTGTATATATGTATATATATATGTGTGTGTGTATCTTACATTGCAGGGGTGGAATGTTGAAGAATGCAAAGCCAATGTTGTTGTCTCAAGACTCCTCGGGCATTTGGAGGTTTATTCTTGGCAGGTGGAAATCTCATGGTCAGAGCATATTGGGTTCCGCAAACCATACATGTCACATTGCAGACATAAATATATGACTAGTGGAAGAAGGTACTGCTGGCACACAGAACTGGCTAAATACAAACTATATATATATATAGATAGACCGCTCATTTAGTACTTCGAGGGTGGACGCTTTGAGGAAGAGTCATCCTACAGACAGCCCGGTCGATCCGAAACTACCTTCTGGCAAGCGGGGCAAGTCAGTGAAAGGACATCAACCAGAGATTCTCTCCCTTTGCGAAGCGATGTGATCACATCTGTTTGGTTCGCTGCTGTAAGTTGCCTCATATCATGCCTCAAAATGTGTCCACAGTAACTTCTTCAGATGTATGTTCACTTCTATAATGTCGCCCCACCTCAGCAACAAATTGGTTCATAAACCTAGTGCACTGTAGATACCAGTATAAGTCCAACAGTTATTTGTAGCGATAAACCGACTTACCAATCTTGGGGTCTCACATAAGCCAGGCGGCCATGCAGGGCCCGGAGCCTCCCAGTTCTGCAAAAAAAGGAGCTGCGCGACCGTGCAGCCAACAAGATGGCACAAAAGAGGAATATACAGACCATTGGGTCCAAATAGATGCTGGTGTAGGACCGTGTAGGACCATCCTGAATCGGCAGAAAAAGTTGTGAGGCAGATATAATAAGCAGTCTAAAATATAGGTAAGCAGAAGAATTACAAGACACGGGATGGTATGAATTGATGCGCCAATATCAAACACCAAAAAAAGGTGGACGGACAGACCGGCTGGATGATGGACTTGTAGCCGGGGGGAGGAAGGATTACCATTCTCCAACTGGCATAGAACACCAGATTATAGGACATACTATATTACCATAGTAGATGACTATCCAGTCAATGATTCATTGTCACTCATGATTGCGCATGATTATTAGCATTGAATATCCAGTGATGACTAGGTCATCCATCCGTCCCCATTGCGGTTATGATAACAGATTGTGCGGTCGATGTTCCCCAGTGCGTTTCCGTGACGTGACCAACCAAGGTCCGATTGGAACAGGCCCGGGCGACCCCCAGCGCCAGTTGCCCTGCTTGCTCTGGAGCTCGGGGACCCAGAAACCTGCGGATGTGGAATGTTTTCGGCAATTATATTATGGACAAGTCCAATAGGTTTCCAGTTTGAAATTGAATTATGACTAGATTTTCTGTGTGTGTTTTGCTTCCCCTGTGGAAAACTGGTGATGTAGTATTCCGCAACCTTTTTCATTGTTTTCGGCATGTTTCATGATGTTTTCGACTTACAGTTTCGACTTCCGGGAGCTTGATGTCTTGCCAATTGTGTGGTGTCCGTGTTTGATCCTGTTTGGAGGTGGGCTACATCAGTTATAGCTGGCACATGTTGAATCGCGGCACATTGTGCATTTAATTTTGGCGCATGGAGATGCAATCTCCCTTATGCAACTCATAACTCATAACAATTGATTTTGCAGCGAGTCAGCACCTGGCTTCTTTGATTGGGTGCGCATGCAGAAAGCAAACTATCACCTTCGAATACTTACGGCGGTTACCTCCCCAATCGTTTGTTACTAAGTCGGGGATGGCATTCGCTTTTGAGGTGTGGTGAAAACAATAACAGAACCATCTAGAGTCCTAGAATAACGTCACGGCTCAACACGGCTTGGTTTGCAAATAGGGTATCCCAAATCCAATGATGAATTGTCATTGTTTCCCCTTAGGCCTATTTTGGTGGTATCCGCCATTTCAGACACACCCAAAAAACATATTATATACTTGTCGGCTGTATCCGCATTAGAAAATATGACTATTGTATCCCCGTGATGCACGCATTTTTGTTGGCCAATATGATCCAATATAGCCCAATTTAGTCCAATATAACCCAATATATTCCAGCATAATCCAATGCAGTCCATTATGCGTTGGGTAAAACATAATTGTCATAATCTTTGTTGGTTAAATTCCTCTTGTTGATTGTTGGTGCTTGAGTCCCTGGATCCCATTGTTTCATCCCATGTTTTCATCATTGGTATCTTAGGTTGGGCCCTTAACTGACGTCACCCTTATCTCGAATTGATTGCTATATGCCAATAAGATCCCCATTAATTATGACCAATTAAATGGTGTATATGTATGTGTGTGTATATATATATAGAGATATATGAGTAACCGACAGAATTAGCAGAAAACTAAAGTAGTAAGGAGTGGACATGGAATGTTCAATTTTGTGTAAAAACCTTTGCAACCGATAGGGGACCACCCACTTACCGATACCCTATTTTTATAGATACCATGGAAGTACAAACCTTCACAACCGATAGGAGACCACCCACTTTGGCCATGTCCATTGCAAGTAGTAAGTAATTTTGTCCGCCATTCATATCACAACAGTCATATCTCCATCACTGTGGCATATTGGTTGGTATTTGCCAAAGTTTATTTGTATTAAAGCCGCCGCACCCGATCTCCGGGACTGTTGGCAGGCTGACAGAGCAACAGATGGTGGTGGGGCCATTGCCATTGTGGGCGGAGCACCTGTGCTGTTGTTGGCGAATCGCAATGATATTCCCGGGGAAGATTTGACATACCATATTGGATCATACAGGAAGCACACAACGAATGTGGAGAAGTGCAGGGTTTTTGACCAACCCACTGGGTAATTATAAACACACTATTTGCTATAGATATGTAGAAAAACTTAAAGATAGATAGGTAGATAGACAGATAAATATGTATGTATTTAACAATTATTAACCATTGGCTTTGTGTTTGACAAATATTAATTGGGACATTTACCAATGTCACATGGGGATGCCAACGGGGACATGTACGGTAACCATACGGCAACCGGCAACCGGCTATCAAACAATGGGAACGTTCGTCATGAGGTTCGTTTATTTGATTATTGTTTGGTTTCTTTAAGTTGGTAGAACATTGCGCCGGTGAGCACGAAATGGATTGTTTTGGGATTGCGTTGCCAACTGTGGATCCAGTATTGCGGGGTTTTGCTGTGGTGACAAGTGATCAATTCCTTTGACCAATTTTCAGCCTGATCTTTCAGCATTGGATCAAGTGAAATCGAAAGGATTTTCTTCCCTCCTATTTGCTTTGATATGCTGAAGATGATTTTTTGTTTGTCAATTGAAGTCCACCCCTTGGGGAATCTATAGGGAATATGTCCTATTTTGTTTGCCGGATTCCTTCAGCAAATCCAAGTTTGGGGGAATTGTTCCATGGTTTCGTGTGCCACTCCATTGATCATTGCCGAGGCTCACTATCCCACGCTCTTGCGGCCGCGGTCGGAGGGTCGTGAGTTCTCTCTGCTGGCGACGGCTTTCGATCCTGAGCCGAGTTGAGAGAAGGTGGTCATCCAGTGGGTCTTAATTGAATCTGGAGCCCTGAAAACTATATAATCGTTTCACCGTATTTCTTGGGTAACATTTGGTTATATAATGTTATATAAACATCTTCAGCATAGAGATTCTTCTAACCTCCTGTGTCCTCAAACCTGGTTGGCTGGGAAATCCCCGCCCTAAACGGAGGGTTTCAATGCGGAAATCATCTATAAATGGTGGATTTTCGATTGCCATATGTGATTACATGGGGGGGAAAAAATGTTTGTAGCTACAATGACTACATAGGTCAATATGTCCACAGTTGACATCATTTGACTGGGTATTGTTTACAAAAGTTTGGTTTTGACCAATAAACCAGGAAGGTGTACGAATCAGTGTTGCACACGCGAGGACATCAGAAATAGATGACATAAACAAGTTGAATTTGCTTACTTTGACGCTTTTTCAAGTGATCATGGATAGAATCGAGAAGATAAGCATGGCAGCTCGAAACCAGGCCCACATGCAAATCACATGTCATAAGAGACAATCACATGTCCCAGTCCCTTGCGGGAAACTGCAAGAAGGACATCAGTTTCCCAAGCAACCGCCTACAGCTCGGCACCACTGTCAATCATCCATACCAATGCCAGAAGGAAAATATGCATAGCACAAAGTTCAGCTCGATATGTTGACTGGTCTTCGCCAAGAACTCCAGATGTGAAGGAACCGTCCGCCTGTGGCAAAGTGATGCTCCAGCCAGCAACCTTGGCGTCGGACCATCCGTTGCACCATCACTTGAGAAGAAACCTGCAGACTTGTTGCCACGGCTTGTGCAATGTCCCTGTAAAAAGAATCATATGCAGAAACCATCAGAATCCCGAGGAGGAGCAGGGCGTTCATGAACCGCTCTTCAGCTCGGTCAAAAGGAATATGTGGTGGTCTCAATTGCAAGGCTTCTGGACCATTCAAAACCAAATGTGGGCGACTTGGTTTTGCGGCGCCGTACTTGCACACCAAGCGAGGATCATGAGGATACGTTTGACTCTTTGGGAATTTACACCAAATAGCGCAACCAGTTGCCAAAGCAGCGTGACGAAGGTGTTTGGTGCCAGAACTCTCCCAAGCAATTTTGTGACATTTAGCGGGGTGGTAACAGGTTTGCTGCGCAGGAGTTTGAAGAATGCTGTCAACTTAGTCAACGCCTAAATGTTTCCACGGGTGTTTGGGGGTGTCTTCAAGATGTTTGGAGGGTCACAACCCAATAGCAAATGGTGCGTTCGCGAATTTATAGGGCCAGCCCACTTTTGAAAGGCAGTTGTAGGTTTGAACTAACCCTATCGCCTTCAAAATAAATACATCCCATATTGGGGTGGTCCGTGATAACAATGCTAAAACATAAGGTGTCGTTCGAGTTGTTTTCTATACTGGGTGGAAGGGATCAGTTTAAATGTACTTAACCCTCCAATAATCAAACATGGCAGCTGCCAATGGACAATCCCCTTGCCCAGCCTGAGGGTACCAGCGATCCAAGGATATGACGGTTGGGCATCAGTTGATCAGTGAGGGTCGCTGGATGCAACCTGAGCTGGACTTGCTGAAGGCCAATTTCTGCTAAGTCGCCGGGTGAACCAAGGAATTCATAGGTTATTTCAGGTTAGGTTGGTGTTGTTGTGTTGCTTTCGCTCTATGAAATTAGAAAATTTTAGTCTATAGTTATGATCATGTCATTGTGTTATTTACACTGGGTGAGTTTGGTTCGTTTAGTTCTAGCATGCCAGGTGATTTACTCTAACCAGGACATGCGCAGGATTGTTTAGGTTGAACAGTTCTGAACATTCAACTTTCTGGAAATGTGTTTCTATTTTTTCAGAGGTTGCTAGATGCATACACGGACCTGTCTGGTTTTACTTGGTGTCCAAGATTAGCTATGACATTGTTTATCCATTGATCGTCAGCTAACGGCTGTTTGCAGTAGATTTCAGGTTCCATTTTCCCATGAGTTTTTGTTCACGGGCAGATTTTGTGGTGCAAATCGTGGAATAGAATGCCCAACTGTTGTTCTTGTGGGTGTCTAAGATCATAAGAAACATAATTAGGGGAAAATCCCGCACATGGAACAATCATGGAGTGGCAGTTTGCAATCAACGCCTACTCCTGCTAGGCAAACCTTGGCTTGATCCCACATAGAAATGGAGGGATAGAACCTCCCTCTGGAGAACTATTGCGTCGTTTATCATATATAAGGTGTGCCAGCAATGCAGAAAGAACTAGTAACTAGAGAGACTACTCACGGTTGAGGGTGATATTGGCTTGTCTGAAAAAATATCATCTCAAAATCACATGGTGGATCATATTTTTGCCTTATGAAGTCTATGTTGGTGGTTCCATTTTCAGGTCTCACACATGCCACAGCCATATCCCACCAGAACGCCGCTAGGCCTTCCTTCCTGTGGGCGGCGTGGCGGTAGATGCGGGCGCACCTTGGATGTGGATTTGACACCTGTTGGCACCTGAACACATTCAGGGGACACTACCTGGTGGGTGGTTTGGAACATGGCTTTTATAACTTTCCATATATTGGAAATGTCAAAACCCCAACTGACGAAGTCATTTTTTTCAGAGGGTAGGGCTCAACCACCAACTAGCTACGATGTAGGGATATATCAAATATATGGGATATTTGTTTACAAAAAAACACAAGTAATGTAGTGCCCAACCAGCTGATTGCAGTTGAATTTACCTCTGCCCATACTTGTTGATATTGCCCGCACCTTGCCTCTACAGTTGGTGGTCACTAGTGCTTGACATTTTCACTTGGAACTTGGACCTGGCTGCCTCAAGCTGCTCTGATAGACACGTGGCCTCCATGGATCATATAAGGCAAAGTCAGGACCGAAGCCAATGACAATCACCCTTTCAACAGCGGCCTTTGGGACAAGAAGACAGTACGTGTTGGCACTGACTCATTTCTTGGCTTCGAAATGAGAAAGTCAGTCACGCCGAAACGGGATCTGAAGGCCTTCTTTGAATGAAATATGAGATCCCTTATCGCCAAGAGCGCCAGAACCATGGGGCCCCGCCCCCATCCCACCCTGCATTGACAACAACGAGGTTCCCTGTCTGGAGGGTTCTGGTTTCTAGATCTTGTGGATTAAAGTTGGCCTCCAAAAAACAGCTTATTTACATGTTTCTGTGTTAGTTTCAACCATTGTTTGTAGTGTATATCACCCTGCTTCGGTTCGTTTCACCATCCCAATGGCTTGGAGCCATCCTACCCCAACTCATCCAACCCGCCCTATCCCCGTTGACGCGCAACGCGGAGCCTTGCGCCATGGCGATCCATGGAGTGGTTTGGTCCGGCACCTTTGTTCGCGGAGCCCAAGAAGCGCGAAGGACCGCGGCTGAGTCGGAAAGCAGAAGAGCGCCTTGGAGCAGAAATGGTGTCGCACAAATCTTTGATGATACCCAACAAAAATGGCTGGTCTGTTTAATTTGCCGCATCAGATAAGTTAGGCATGTCCTTCGAGCCCCACACCCGCCCTGAGTTTCCAACGCGTTGCCAGGGACAATCAGTTGCTAAAGACGCTGAGGTCCGAGACAGAAGAGTCTCGCAACCGACAGAAAGAACTACAAGAGATCATTGTCACAGCAGATAATGTGCCTCAGGATGTGAGGGGCTAGGTCCGGCTAGGTGATAGCCCTCCTTTTTGTAGTCCACCCAAAAAATCAGGTTGGAAAACAAGATGGGAAATTCGTGTTTCTCCAAGGGTGTGAAAGATCCTTGATATTTGGATTGGGATGTATTTTTTGTTTATGATTTATGATTGCATTCCTTACCAACCATTCACTGTTCGAACTGGGACATGCTTCATCCAGTGGCCTTTGGGATATTGGGAGGATGAGTTCTCCAGAATTGAGAGCGCTGTCTGGTGGGTGCTAAAGCCCCTATGTCATCCTTGTGGAATGGGTGGGCTTGGGTGACTGAATCGGCTACATCATAATCCCAAGAATATATATAAATGAAAATAACACACGGAAACACACGGAAGCCATGAGACGAATTGGAGAATGATCGGAGGTCGACCCAAATGACACACCATCCCGGGGTTTATGAAATTGGGTATATGCCCCGGATGTAAGATGACCATAGGACCATATAGATGACGCCAACTGAATGATAATTAGAGATTTGTCCGCATAATCCAGTTATGTCCCCTATCTGTCCCACATTTGGGTGTGTGTATTGTTGGGTTTGTCACACATTATCCATTAACCATCCACTCCTCATCCATTAACCATCCAGTATTGTTGGTCATTACCCATGAACCACCCATTATTCCTGAGGGTTTACCACCGTTCAAAGAAATCCACGTTATGTTGTTTATATGCCATGAGAACCCTATCTCCCATGAAACTCTCATATTCCATATTCCATGTAAGTAACACAAATATGTTTAATATATATATATATATATATGATTTTGACGATAGATCATATCCCATATCCCATATGCCATTTAAGTTCTCATCAAACTCTCATATATATATATATATTTATTTGTTTATTTATTTGTTTATTTGTTTATTTATTACTTTATTTGTTTATTTATATGTATATGTATATCATATCCATCTACCCCATATGATTAACATAAAGATATTGTTGATATATCCCAGTTCCATACCCCATATCCCAGAGTGATTCATCCACATAAATTCTTAAATCCATATAAGTATCCTATATCCCATATCTGGTTGGTGGTGTGGAACATTCTTTATTTTTCCATATATTGGGAATAATAATTCCAACTGACGAACTCATATTTTTCAGAGGGGTTGCAACCACCAACCAGATAGTTATCATAGTTATCACAGTTGGAAACTATAGTTTCATATACCTGTGGGTATTTCACTATAGTGTGGTTTATGAAACAAATCAAACCCTTCTGAATCTGAAAAATGCCATGACATTCGCCACCAAAAATGTCCCCATGAGCGCCATGGAGGTGGAGACGATTCTCTCGACCGTCCGCGAATTGGAGGGGGCCATCGTTATCTCTACCGCGTTGCATCGCCTTGGGAAGGCTGGAAAGTGGGGGGAGGGGATATGTCAATTGGATGGTCATGGGATTTTTTGATGTGTTCAAATGGGATGACATGCGTAAAAATGAGAGTTTCCCATTGGTTTTTATTTGATTTTGAGCGGATATCATGTGATTTTTCAATAGGGTTGAATGAGATTTCGATAGGCTTGAATGTGATTTAGTGGGATTTTGCAGGGGGGTCATGTGATTTCAATGGGGTTTTATGGGACGGTAATGGGATTTCAACAGGATTTAGTGGGACTTCAATGTTTAGTGGGGTTTTAATCTGATTCAATGGGGGTGTGAGATCCGTTGGTCCTTTGTAGTCCCAACAATGGATGATTTTCCATTGCCAAATTGCTTGAGGTCATGTAGAGTTCCAAGACCTTTCTCAGATCGTATGGTACTGATATGATGCATACTGTATTTACTTTTTGTTGGATCATTGTTGATCATGATTGGTCATCAAATTGATCAAAACTCCTTATTTGACTGAAATTCCTTGAGAATCATCTGAAACCAATGAGTTTTGGATGTTGCAGGCTACAAGGTTTCTGCATGACATGTAGTTGTATTTTCAGATTTTGACGCTCAAACATGTCAAGAATCACCCGCAAAACTCCAGCAAAGAAGTGTCAAATTCCCGTAAGAAAGAATCAAACTCCCGCAAATCCCGAAAAGTCATTAAACAATCTTGAGCCCACCTGATCACATCATTGACTGCAAAAAATATGACATATGCAAGGTCACTGAGAAAATCGTTGAAACTCCTGAAATTCTGAACTCTACTAGGAAGCAAGGAATTCCAGACATTTCTTGGAAAAATATGCTTCAGGATGATCTATAGCAACACGATTGCTATTTGATGATGTTCACCACAATGTATCACAGGAAGTATTTAAAAGTTTTTCGTCGCTGTGAATGGATATCATGATTCATGAACATCAATAGCCAGTAGTCGCTATGATGATTATATAGTTATTAACTATAATACTAATCATTATAACCAAGAGCCAGTTATAATCATAGAATTATTAGTCATCAATTTGATGATTACACTCAAGATGATGCTGGCCACTGTGATCACAGTCGCCATCACCTGGTGACCCTGGTAGCCCCATTGGTTTCCAAAGGTTCAACCACAAATCGCTTCCAACCATTTAATCTAGACATATCTAGACATGACAAGAGTCAATCATATATTTGTTGGGCTCTATGGATCTAATTCTGGGGGTCTGTGCGACTGAGGTGCCAGTTGGAGCTCACGTCTTTCGTGATCCGCGCTTCCATCTGCTGTTGGATCCTAGTCTTCCCAACCCAAAGATGATCTCCGTGATGAGGTTGCTTAAGCCTACTTAATATACCGTATATGATCGTATATGTCCATTAAACATCCTGAAGCCACAACAGCACTCCCTGGTGTGCTAACAGGGGCCGAGCATGTGAATGTGTTCGGGGTTTGCAACCAGGATCGCTTCAAGTCGCGCTTGCCCTTCTTTGGTTCGCGACAGATCGCCAACTCCTTACATGGTCTGGGGGCCGTTTGTTACATGGCGAAGTGAACTCGCCAAAGACGTGTTGGAAGCCCCACTGGTTAGGGGCGGAAGATGGTATAAATGATGATGTGCCAAACCGATGAGTAAATGATGATGAACAATCCATGTTTATCCATGTTTCGCTTCATTGCAATGGGTAAATGGTGTATGTAAATGAGGCCACACTGATCCGAAACCTCTATTTTTCAGGGGCATCATTGGCTGGAGCCCTGGGTTTGGGCAATGGACCGTTGCTGCCTGACAGGATCTTCAGACATGTGACACCTGCTGTTTTTCCAGGCGTCACTGGCAAGTTTTTTGCTGGCTTGATGCTCTTCTAGATTGCTTCTAGATTGCTCACCATTTGCTTCAATGAAACAAAAAACAGGATTCCCCAACCAGTGGATTTCCCATTGGGAAAATACAAGAAAAAACAACTTACACACAGCTATCAATCACCATTCATCACCATTATCACCAGTAACCCGCATAAAATCCCACAAATTATCCCACAAATTCCCATTCTTCTAAGGTTATCGCAGCAAAGGGCCCTGGGTGGAGATGGTTTCCATCCAAACCCAGCGGCGAATCCACGAGTTTGAGCCGCAGCACGTGTCCAACACCCTCTGGGCCTGTGCCCGGATGCAGCTGCACGAGCCATTGATGTTGCGAGCAGCTGGGTAGGCACACTTTCGCCTGGTTTTTCGCTGTTTTCTATGTGTTTTGTCGTTGACTATGGGATCATGAAATGATCTCAACGGGATGAACTGGTAGTGTGGCGCACTGTGGTTTGCAAGAACTGTGACCACACATGTTTCTCCTTCAGGTTTTGAAATCGTAGTGAACAAACTTGGGTATGCATGGTGATGAAATTGTTGAACTCGACAGCGACTGGTTTTGTTGAAGACCCCAGTTCCAAAGGTTCATTCCAACTGTTTTGCTATGTTTGTACTTCTTAATGCCCGTTCAAACAGGGCCTGAAAGATAGTGATTGCAATGTGATTGCATATTCTTATTGCACCCTGTTGGCTACAAAAGGAAAGCCACCGCATGTTTCCTTTCCACTACCAATTTCAGGAGTTGTCCAAGCCACAACTCCTAACGTCCTAAGGCATTGACCTGCAGGGCCATTGAGGACTCCACGGCCTGACATGTAGATGGTTTAGTGCCCATGGCCCGTAGCTCCTGTCACCACCAGGCAAAGGCAGACCAAGCAATCCATAGCCCAAGTCAGATCCTAGCAGAAGCTATGTCTCAGTTTTGGGGCGCTGTACTCAACCTCGTTAACATCAAAAGCTCATATCACAAGCTCCAGAATTTCTGAAGATCGTCGTTAGCCAGTTTTGCGGTTGGGAACGGGCCGGCACCCCATGAACCGCTGTAAGTGGCGGGGATGGAGCCAGTAACGGCCACGATGTAAACAACAACCAACAAAAAACACTTGGAGTAATTGGAATTTGTACTAACATTCTCTAACAAAAACTGCGGCTAGAGTGATTAAGTCTATTTAACATGTATTGTCATGTATTAACAATATATCAACCAACAAAATCATCAACATCTGGAAAGCATATAGACCACAAAATCTGCAGGACATTCAGCGCTTTTGTCCCCTGGATATCTCCATTTGTACCTGGGCCTTTGCCACGATGAAGCACCGAGAGCCTGAGTGGCTTCGTGCCGTGGTCCGTGCTCGCTGCGAGTTCGCGGATTTTTCGCCGCAGTGACGTGGTCAAAAGTGACAGTTCTGGACGGGATAGATCCAGTCTTTTGGTCACTTAACATGTGATGCACAGCCAAGCATCCCACAAGTAACGTCATGGTAAGTGCCGCACTGCTGTCCAGGAACATGTCCAACTTTGTTTGGGGCTTGAGCACGTTGGGCTTTCGCCACGATGCTTGCAAGCAGTTGTAGCGCTTTTGCAGAAAGAGGTCGGTAATTCAAGTCTACCTGGCAACGGTTGTAGTTTGTTGGTGATTACATTGAGGTCACCTATTCTTCGTGATATACTACACTACCTTGTAAGTATTGACATGTATGCATAATGTCTATATCTATATTACCCTATGTAATTGTTTATATGTATCATCACCACACCTCAAACTGCTAGCGGCCAAGGAGTATATACTCCAAGACAACCCCTTCGCCAGCGTCCTAGGACAACATGGTCTTAGGTGTTGGACGCGAAGCTTCGCGGAAGATCCAGGATTTCATTCCACAGGACGAAGCAGTGGTTGGTTTCAATTGCCATAGATTTACCCTATAAAAAAGATGTGGAAAAACCCGTGGGGATATGGGGAAACCCTGGGAACATGATCCTAGAAATGGTGGGTTTTTCCACATCGAAGTGTAAAGGTTTACACAGGAGGATTTATACAATTATATATATAATATAATATAATATAATATAATATATATATATATATATATTTCTCCGTTTCTATGACATTCTATGACTGGCTTGAGGACTGGGACGAAGCCAGCGGGCCCCTGCTGGGGTTACAATTTTGATGGTTTACTCAACCTTCTCCCACATCCCTTGGGGGGGCCACCCCAACCTACTTGGAGTGCAGTTACATCCCAACTTTTGCGGGTTAAAAAACCATAGCATCTAGTTACACCACGCTACACCAACAAGAATAAGCACAACCATACCCCCAAGTAGGTTTTATATATATATATATATACATATATATCACATATGATCCCATTATACCCCATTAAATCATGATTTTTTCTTGGTTACTCCCCTTTTTTGAAGATATCTTGGCCCCTTGAGGAGCTGTCGAACTTCTCCTGGGCCCTGGCCACCATGGACCTTTGCGACAATTTGATGCTGCGCGCCATCGCGGAAGAGGTGGACCGCAGGGGTGACGAGGTCAACAGCTGGGACCCACAGAGCCTGTCCAACATGACCCTGGGATACCCCATCCGGGGACAGGGTGAAGGGAAACACTCCATGTTTGCTGGGTAAACTGGGTAAACTTAGAATTTACAGAGAAAGGGTGCCAAGTTGTGGTTTATTTGTGGTTTAGAGATTCCCATTTAGTGTTTACCCGATTTGCAATCTCAACTTGTTTTTAATTTGTACCATGGACCATAGGTAACAAATAGGGATGTAAATCTGGAAGCTTGTATGAAGGGATGAATATGGGTTTAATGGCTTATCATTGGACACCAATTCGGACGTGGATGGCCAGGTGTGATGCCAATATATCTTTGCTCAACGGGATGATAAACACCGTTTAGGAAAGAACCATCAGTTTATGTTGGTGGCACCATGTCTTTTTTTTCCCGTGTATATATTATATGTATTGTATTATATAGATTGATTGGCCGTAACCTTCCCAAACATCAGATACACTATCCATGATGGCGTTTGGTAATCGAACAGGCCAAGGAAAGTAAAACTTCAGGGAGTTCCAAGCCATGTTTGATGACACCGAAGGATAAATCCCCATAGAATATGTTTTTTCTCCATCCTTATGAATACACAATCTTATCATCCTCCCGTTAGAATTACATGGAACCCCTTGGTTTTTGATGATTAAACCGCATCATCATTGATGATGGTTCAACCGACCTAAGAGATGCCATCCCCAATTGCACTCCCAAGTAGGTTATATATCCCATTACATCCCATTCCTGCCCAAATAATCCCAAATATGTGTGTGTGTGTGTGTTGTTTATCCCCTGCTAAACCATGCTATTTCTGGTGTCTTTTTTTCCGGAAGGGAGCCATCCACCGAGGATGTGGGCCTACGCCACCTTAGCCTTGAAAGATGATCCGCTCTTCCGTCGGCTGCTGGACGCCTCCATCGCGCGGATCGAGGATCACGACACGCAAAACTTGGCCAACACGTCCCGTGGCCGTGGGGGTTTCCTGGGGGGGCCTGGGAGAAAAAATGAGGTTAACCAACAACGCTCGGTCGTCCTGTAAACGCGCGCTTCATGAAGCGCTTTTCCCATAGGCACAGCGTGTGTCTGTGCATTTTTTACCACGTATATGAGGGTTTCGTGGTGTTGGTTTTGGG
>Ga0126342_10012953_pt1 | contig 14829 bp, 17 predicted proteins | sample Cyp1metagenome_FD_92528 | JGI IMG/M metagenome (GOLD analysis project Ga0126342, IMG submission 92528) | Coral microbial communities from Lord Howe Island, Old Settlement Bay, Australia - Cyphastrea 1 metagenome | ecosystem: Host-associated > Invertebrates > Cnidaria > Coral ... | reverse complement strand
GCTCGTGCGGGCGACGTTCGTCCACCCGTTCGCCCGCATGTTCGCCCCTACGTTCGCCCCCCCGCTAACTCTTCGTGCGGTTTTCAACATATCCACGGCAGCGAGTTTTTGAGTTTAGCTAAGGTATATCCCATATTCATCCCATTTATATCCCATGGACAATATTCCATTACATAACTATAGATATATCATGATATATCTAGGGTAATCCATGAATTACTCTCCGTTATTGTCCCTTTAAAACCAGATAAAACCATCGACGTTCCCATTGCCAGATTGCTTTGCACCACGTGGCGGGGGGGGCGCCATGCCTGGTGTGGTGAGTGCGGCCGAGGCGTTCTTACAGGCGTTGTGACTTGGATCAAAAGTGGCTTGGAAAACCATTGATGTGGGCAGCCCAATGCCATAAACCTATCATTTGGGGTTTACAGCGCCCATTTATAGTGATATATGATATATCTATATTATATAATGAATTTGGGGATGATTTATTCGGTTCGCAACATAAAAATTCAAGGTCTGAATGCGAACATCATCATTAAAAGATGAATTTCCTTAGCAAAGTGTTAAATACCGGAGGGTATGTCAAGCAATGAATCAAAAAAAATGGACAATAATGATGGACGCTGGCAATGGATCATTGAGATTTCCCGTTGCCGGGTGGGATTACCAGAGGGCACAACAGTATATACTATCTAGAGGTAGGAGACACCAGCTAGCACATGCACATACACCTTTATCTATGTATTTAAATAATATATGAATTCATATTGGTACAGTCATATTGTACATATGTATGTATGCAGATACGTGACTAGAGAAATGTGTTATACATGGGATAGCCCCGATGTGGAGATACATCCAGTATATAGGAGTCATCCACCACATCTAGTTTCCGCGGGTAAGTTTCCAAGGACTCAGGGCCATCATGATGGGGCTGAGAATGTAGGACAGCGCTGAGTTGGGAGATGTTGGGAGGTTGGGAGCCCTGTGAGAGATGACATGAGGCCCAGGTTTGCCCAACATTTGTGGATAACTCAATCGTTTATGGCCATGAAATCATATGAAATCATGGGAGCAAAACTGAGAAAAATATGAGAACATATATATTGGACAATGTGGGAAAATATCGGAATATGTTCTTGTCAACCAAGGGATTTTTGGGTTTTCTGAATTTCAGACCAGACATGGCTACAATGCCACGAGGTATTGTCATAGCGAACATGCGTGTCCAATCCCCTGTTTGGGGGGGTCCATGTTCGGTTTTAGGAGATTGATGGCCCAGGATCTGGGGCCCAGGCCATGGCAAGCCTTGGCCTGTTGATCCCCAAGGAAATTGAAGCTGGAAGCCCCTCAAATGGACTGGAAGAACGATCTTCGTTTGGACATGGCAGTTTTAGGCTTCAAGTGGTTTGCGCACTTGCCACTTGCAGACGAACCCAACACATGTTCAAACAATCAACACTGATCACAGCTGTTTCACCCACGAATTGATGGCCCAAAATCTGCAGGAGTTGATGTGGTGAATCACAATGGCATCCGCAGCCGCTCCCTGCGAGCAGCCCATGCCTTTGGAAAGGGTGACGTTCTTCTGTCAAATGCGCCTGAGCACGTCATTCGAGCAGCAGATGTTCATGGCAGGCGCGGATGATGAAAATATATGAAAAGTGAGCTTTCCTTGGCCCGGCCAAGCTTGGGAAATGGCAGGTGAATCCCTTGTGTTTGCCATGGCTATATGCTACACAGTTAATGGATGGGCTATCATGGGTTACGTTGTGGGATATCTCATGGCTGAAAGATTAATCAAGAAGCCTGGACTGGTACGTGCCGAGGAGATTCGATGGCTGCCAGGATGATGCCTGTAAGCTGGCGCTGTACATTGCCGAAACACGGGCCGCAGGGCTCAAAGAAGCAAGCGGCAGCTATTGGCAGTGCCCAAGCATTGCACATGGGCCGGGATGCGGGATGGGATATGGCAGGGGATGTGGATGCTTGGTATGCGGTATGCCTTTTCATACAGGGGGCAGTGCCAGTTGAGGGCTTTGGCATTTCACGGTTCGTATTTTGCACAAGTCTCTTGGATGTGGTTCTTGAATGTTTTTGAATGTTTTTGAAACTGGACCTGGAATCGCCTGAACCAAGTAGTTCTTGCCAACTTGTCATGCATTTGGGATTGAACCATTGGAAAATTGATCCATCATCCATGGAAGGTTGCTTGTCCGTGTGAGGATTTCCTGAAATGGGAGACCCAAACATCATCCAAGAATGGTCGAGTGTGTGTGTGTGTGGTTGATACAGTACTGTACTATGTAAAGAAACAAATATGGTAAAGCAGAGGTTTTGCGCCACCCCAAGTATCAGAAACACCTTGAAACACCCGTATGATGAACATGATCAACCCAAGACATGTTTTTGGTGATTTGATGTGACATCTATCTATTCCCAGACTTGGATGATGGGCCAATTTGTGGCAAAACCACTATATTCATATCATAGTATCTGGGGTTAGAACCATGGCTTCCTGCAAATGTCTCCTTAAACCGATCCACAGACATATAATCTCGGACCATTTCCGTTTCTGTTGTGAATGATGTAAATTAGTGAATGCCCCCAATTTTATTGGTGAACCTGCCCTCACACTTCTGGCCATTTTGTTGGCCTGGTGGCCACAGGAAAGCCCTCGAGACCTTTCCGGAGTTCAGCGACTTCGAAGCTCTTGGTGTGCCACTGGCGGCGAGCGAGAAGGCTCTTGCCACGTTGAGTCAGGCGGGGATGTCAGCGCGTGGCAAAGGGCCTATTGAGGGCATATTGAGGGGTTTGGTATAAGCACCCTGTCCATCATCTCCATCCCTATCCCTATAGCCCTATGGATCCAAGTTGATCCCAGTACCTCCTTTCAAAGTGTTTGGGGTACGGTTTGACATGATGTGGGGGGTTAAGTAGGTGTTTGGATCCATATGAATGTAACTCGAATCCAAATGCTTGGTAAATGGGATGCTTTTGTTTGTTGGGTTTATCACATTACATACCCTCTGGAATCCCATTGGTAATTTCACAGTGCACTTTTGTAATCTTTTGTAAATGGGCCATAGCTGTGGTAAATTTCCAGAGGGCAAGGCTACTATTTAATAGGGGCATGAATACAGGGAATTGTAACCCTCCCCTTTGTTGAATCAGATAATAACTATATATAATATATATAGTTTATATATATATATATTGTTAAGGGCTATTAACCGCCAATCATATTCCAATGATATTCCCATGCAATCACCTCATAGGGTCTTCTTACATCACTAAGGCCACTAAGGATTTCCTCAGAATATAATGGGAATATAATGGGATGTAGAACCACCCCATATTGTTGGGGGGGCACCCTTCACCTGTCACATGAATAGAATTATGTTTGGTTATACCAACATATAGCAAGGCCCAGAAAGATAGAACAGGTGTGGTTCAGTCCACTCAATTTTAGCTCACGGCGCGACGTCACTGTGAATGAAGGACCAGCATAGGCTGGCTGATTGTTTCCTGTTGGAGGCTCTACTGTATTGCGCCATATTGTTTAATCGTTGCTTCTATGGCTTGCGGGTTTTGGTTGCTCTCCCCTGGTGTTTGGTACTCATAGGCCGCCACCAATCCGGTTGGACCATGGTTGCCGGTGATTGCAGAGGTCCCAGAATTTCAAACTTTGGTGCCCTTCATCCAGAAAACACGTGGTACCATGCTGTCCGCTGTGGATGTGTACAACCGCCCCGTGGTTGCAGCGCCGGAGTGAGATGTTTCGGAACATTTCGGAACCAAGATTTCACAAGACATGACAGGCATGGGCCCGGCATACGGCTACAGCTCTGCAGGAAACGGAACCCATATGACACATTGTGAAATGTATGGGAAGCATTGGGAAACCATGGGAAGCCCAGGGGGCATTGAATATTATGAATGATATTATGAGGTGAGCAAACCAGCATTATGTTCACTGAAACCGGTTGAAACATGGCATCTCTTGCGGCTTGACACTTCAACATCTGAGGCAGTGCAGAACCGCATCCAGCTCTTAGTTTCTCAGAAGCCTTGTGGGGTCGCTTGGTTGTTGAAACCTATGCCTTTGCAAACACGGCATGCGGCCTCCACCTTGCACCACTGGCGAGTTGGGTGAACCATAGCCTGCAGCCCAACGTGACCCGGTGGCAGGGGCTTCGAGGGGGTGCATGGACAAGGTGCTACGTTGGTAAGGTTTTTTTTGAGTAGGAGTTGATTGGAGTTCTGGAGGTATCATGGTTAAAGATCTCAAACCCCAGGATTTGTTGATGGGTTGGGGGGTATGTACTGTAACATACTTGTAACTATGTCACTATGTTAATTTTCAGAACATATTTTTTCTGAGTCATTACCGCAGTATTTTCAGTATGGCCAATGAAATGAACCATTTGAGTCGCAACTTGGACATTACTAGCTGGGTATGAGACACGGTTGGAACCCTTCAGGATGGATGGTTGCCCAAAACATCCCAAAACTGTGCGATCAGGATCCAATCACCCATTCAATTCTGATGTCAAAGTCCAATCAGGATGGGTTTCTGTTAGCGTTTTGGGACAACAGCCGCTCCGCAGAAGACATAACTTCCAGTGCCAGGTAAGCTACAACTGTGATGTCCGTGGTATCTTGGCTGGATACAGGTTGTTCGGTCCATGTTCCTTTACCGATTGGCGCATACTGGCGGGTTCACTATGGTCTACCGCACCTACAGAAGCACGAACTGTTCTAATTTCAGGGTTCCTCCTGTGCAAAAAACATATGAGTGACCGACTCCGACAAAATTTGTGGAAGACTAAAGTAGTAGGGAGTGGACTTGGGATGTTCAAATGTGGGCAATCGATTCATGAATTGGATATGGCAAATGCACATTTCAAGTGCACGGGTCAAGGACTAGATGACTAGCTGCGCTGGTCCAGACAAAGAATTGGTCCCCACATCACTCTCGCTTGCCTCTCTATCATTGTGATCCTACATTTTGGGGACCGATTTTCCTTAGAATCTACATTCTGATCATTCTGAATCATTCTGACCAAAGATCATCATTGTTTTAATTGAGGAAACTTGAGATTTTCGTGTTGAGTTTGGTGCTTTCAGCAATATGTTTGCAATAGTTCAACTATATTTAAGCTATATGTTAGCCATATTTTTGCCATATTTCAGCTACAGTGTATTTTCCCAATATATCCGCCATGTTGGCATCATATCATATCATATCATATCATATCCATGTTTTCCCCAACTGCAAGGTGTGACCGTCTCCGCCTTGCAGCCTTTGGCTCCACACAGCGAGCTGCAGGCGGACGAAATCATGGGATTGAATGGGATTTTGTTCGCACATATTAATCATATATCAATGTTGATGTGGAGTATTGGGATGATATGTTCATTCATTCATTCATTCATTCATTCATTCATTCATTCATTATTTAAGATGTTAATGCTATCTTAAATGTGATTTTTTTTTATAGAATATTTTATAATATAGTATTGTATAATGGGGTGTGATGGATCTGTGAGCAATCATGTGATATTTGGGCGGCTAAATGTGCAGAGAAATGCCAATGAATTGTTTTTTTTTTTTTGTGTGTGTGTGTGCATGTGTGTGTACGTGTGTACCACCAATGCATTGGGTTTCTTGATGTAACAAGACAAGTTATGTCAAAACATAGGGCTTTGGGGTATATGTGCAAGTTCACATGCGCGTTTCGCTAGACATGTGGCATACTCTGGGTGAATTGCAAACGATCTTACCGCGATGCCGTCAATGGGAATTTCAGGATCCTAAAATGGAGGTACTGTACCATATAAGGCCATATTTTGGGGGTATATCCCCTTACATAGGCCTTACATAGGCCTTATATATGGTAGGTACCTCCAATTTAGGCTCCTGAAATGGCCATTGAACCGGAGGGTGATGTATATAAGGTCAACCAACCTGGCAACCAAAAATGCAATGTTTTCTGAACATCAGCGACATTTTAGTGTGGCGTTTTCCACTGCCAGGGTTGATTCTCTGAGGCATGTCCCAAAATATCATGGCATGTCCCTCACTTTGTGACTTTTAGAATCCACCGAAGCGTAATCGCATATTTGAAGATGTTTCTTCATTCTTCCGATCCTTTTGCTAAAACAATCCCGAAACTTTCCATGATGTTTCATGGGTGACGCCTGTCACAAGGCGTCGTTCATGGGCATGATGACCTAGAACAAGGGTACTCAAGCAACAAGAAGGCAATTTATTTGTTCATGTAATCTAATGGGTATATGAACCTGACATTCATCATAGTGTTCTCCCCGTTTTGCACGCTGTTCGGTGCAGCTGCAGGCCACGTACAACAAGTTGGGCCCTTTGGCCAACTTTGCCAAATATGGTGTCATTGATGCCTGGTGAAAGCTTTTGCGCATCACAGTAAGCAAAGGTCGTATGGCTTGACCACGTTTGCCCCCCAGATCCCCCCAGATAGCACTCGAATTCGCAGCACTTTTTCCAATGGCACTGGGCTGAGGAAGACGCCGGCTCAACAAAGCCTTTGAGCCCTTCCAGTTGCACACGCCTGCAGCTTAGCCTCTTGGCATCGGCACTGTGAGAAAACACCAACAGCGGCAGAAATCCAAAGACTATTGAATATGGTGCTGATTTTGACCTGGCAGCTGTTGATCATTTTCTTTCGGCCAAGTTGGATCACAAAGCTTGGTTCTGCCAATGCTCGAGCATCAGATCCCGATCGCTTTCTGGCTTCATTCACATGGACCAAGTTACGAATACCGGGCACATGTTTTTTGGCTGTTTCTATGATGCCTCTGGCAGGTTTCATCCCTCTTGAACTTTTTTCCGTTGATAAGGCAATCGGCAAGTATTCCTATACACTATACACTTGTAACCCTGGTTAGTATTTCCACTACAAAAGGGCGAGCATGTCCTTTGCACAATCTGCTTCTTTCTGACAGACACTAGGTCCTAAGAATGTTGTCTCAGATCATGATCATTATTATAGTAAGTAGCAGGGCTGGTAGCCACATGGCAGCATTTTGCAGTTCGAAGAGTCTTCCCCATGAATTGTGCCCCAGCACACCTTCACCCCCTATGGGGATCATTGTACGTATTTCTTCATATACATTTCCACACATAGACATGCCATGATGCCATGCATATATTTAATACGACTACATATTTGTAATGTTTGGATTCGTTTTTAGGATGAGGCCTGTGCCGGCTTGAGTGGTGAACGATTTTCCGACAGTTTGGTTGTCGCGGTATTTTTCGGGGTGATGCTCTTCCATTTCTCACGCCCACCCCTTCACAACCAACCTAAAAATGAAGAAAGTTCATCAAATAGAGAGAGAGACACTTGCTTCAGTGGAGTGGTATTGACCTATGAGGAACGGATGGGGGCGGATGAATGTTGGGTTGACTCCGAGCAAGTACCTTGATTTGATGGTATCCCTGTGATCCTCCTGTTTATATATTGTCCTTGTTTGTTTCGCCCAGGTCCGCAAGCCAAAGAACCGCTCCTGCGAGCCGCATCTTGGTGGTAACATGTGACAACAAACCCTGAAACTTTGAAGCCAGCTGGTGAAAACAGAAGCTTACTTTCCTCAAAATTAACACACGTATAGCCTGCCAATTGGAAGACGGAAGGCTTTACTGTAGTGTTTCTCCTGGTCAACCAATGATCAAGCACCCTTCCCTCGAGGCGAGCAAGTTGGCATCCATCCATTGCCAGGGCTCCGCGCCGGACTCGCTGAGTTTGCCGCCTGCGGCCCAGCCACTTCCTGCCCTAAAACCAACGCCTGCGAATCCGCCAGCTGCCGAAGGGCTCCTCAACGTTGCAGCTGGAGGGGTGAAGAAACAGTGGTTATATTGGTCACTATTGATCATGATTGGTCATTGTTGGTCTATAGATCACCCGACATCTTATGACAGGCTGTAATGTGTTCAAATTTACCAGAGTGAACATTGCCAAACGCCGAATCCACAACCTGCACGTGGCTGAATTTTGGCTCCATTGCCGTTCAGGCGTTCAGGTTTCTAAATGGGTTTTCAAGTGGACAGACCATCCATCCTGAGGCGGACATCGAATTTTGGTGGCTTCGTACCAGCTGAAGAACTTACAAAAGGATTCTTAATACAAGGCAACGCAGTTACATAGACCCGTATGCCAATTTTTTTCACCTCAGCAGGCCCCCTGAAGACCAGGGTTGACCTGGGCCTCAGGCTACAGTGGGGCAGCCTTCCACTTCAACCCATGACCCAGATTCCAGGAATCTCCAACTTGCTGCTTGGCACATGAAACGAAGAGTGTTGGTCATGATGTTTTCGAAGGGTCACGCAAGTTTTCCAATATGATGCGCCTAAATAAGAATCCTAGTCCTAACAATCTTAAAAACCACCCAAAAGTGGGATTTTTGTCCTTGAAGAGATCGCATTGATCCAACTTTCCCTGGCCAGGCTTTATGGCCCGCGGACCTACATCCCCTTGTCCCCAAGCGCCTGGGATGCTACGCTGCCAATGATGTTCCCGACGACTGCCCACATGCCGCAGCTGGACCTGGTGGTCACTGGGCGCTTTGAAGTGTTGATTGGGGTGGGAGGACCATTGTGCTACCCTCCAGTAAACTAACATAGCCACGGTAATTGGCTTTACCTGCTGAAATGATCTAAAATTGTGTTTTTTCCCCAGAGCTATGTTAGTTTACTGGAGGGTAGGACATCCCCCAATTGCCAGCAAACTATTTTTGTTTTGGAGATTTGCCGGCAGAGGCAAGCTGAACCCCTTTCTTTTAAACAAGATCATGTCAGAGAAGCGCGTAGCAACTCTTTGACCTGCTTGATAGGTCAATTCAAAAAAGGATTCAAAAAAGGATCTCGATTGAAATTGTCTGGAGACTTGGTTGGTGGTTCATGTTGATCAAGATCGTGCGAACAACAACCACTTGTTCTTGCTTTGTCAGGATGTTAAACCGACGTGTTCCTGGTTGAATTGCCGTGTTTGTTGATGAAAGCATCTCAACCCCCCTGTTTGTTTCTTGGAATCGCAGTTTGTTTTGCAGCGGGTTGAACTCCACCATGGCACGTGGCACACTGAGGTGCTGGCAGGCTCGCCATGGCGGAGCGCTGCGAGCGCTACGACGTCCAGGAGAGCAGTGCTGAAAAATGTCATGGCAATGGGGTAATAGTGGAATATTACTGGGTGAATTAGTCAATGGAATATGAATGGGATGATGATTTTATTTACCCTCTGGTAATTTAAGATAGCAAACTGACAAATTACCATTTTTAATAGGTAATGGATCATAAACCATCGAACTAAATGGGCCATGTTCGTCCATTTTTCATAGCTATGTTAAAGAACCAATGTGTAGAGCGCAGATATATGGTTATACATCTATCATGATGTCATATGGATTGTCCTTCAACGGGGGTACCCCCAGCAATCCGAAATGACATGTCTCTTGGCGGGAAACGCCGTCTTGGCGGATTTTGAAGTGGGAATGTCTTTGAACTTTGGGTACACCTTGGTGGATGGATTCTGACCACATGCTCAGGCTGGTTGTGAAGCTGTTGTTTGATTTATATAAATTGGCACACACATGTCAACAGCATGGATTGCACTAATTAGAAGTGAAGCTTCTGGGAGTGGATGAACCAACCCCCAAGCTTGCTGTATGTGACATTTGCCATTCTAATTCAAGAAACTCTTGGATTTTCTTGTCCTCCAGAGCCCTCGCAAAACACTTGGACATGATGTTGTCATTTGCTTGCTCGGCCTTTTTGTTGAGGCGCAAACTTCGGTAAATTTGGAGAAACCCGGGTGGATGGTGAATGGGTTGGTCACTGGAGGTGATCCTCAATGATGCCTTGCTTCAAACTGTCCTTCTTGCCGTGTTAACTCGTGTAAGCGACAGCATTCTATGTGGAAAAGATCCCAAGTGAAGTTCACATCGCATCTGTGGGCCCACCAGCTTACTGTAATATGATAAAATGACCCATATCCAGCTGACCTTGGATTGGTGAAGCCGCTTCAGCCAGGAGCAGAGATGCCAGCTTTCTCACGTGAAAAGCGAGCAAAATTCGTGCGGAGTGCTTCCTGCAGGAACATCAAAGAGCTGCAAGACATGAATATATGATTTTGATATAGCATAATATAGCTGTTTACTGAGTAGAAATACAATTTTCTACGAAGTACTCATACGGGTGAGCTGACCGTGCTGATTGATCGCTGTTCGGGTCGAAGATGTTTTTGTTTTCATCTAAAACCTCATGGTGACATCGCCCCTCTGAGATCCACCGACTTGGATTCCACCCCCAACAGATGACGAGAAAGGGGGACCGGGTCTGAGTCGGTCAGCTACACAGTGCTGACAGGTAGAAACACCCGACAAGCCTCGAGAATCAAGACAGCCTACTTTGATGTGCAGGTTCCCTTGAAAGTGGCTGGTGTCCAGAGTCTTTCTGGGAAGCTTCCTTGAGCGTTTGCATGCACTTGTGGTATTTTGTCATTGTCTTGTGATCGCTTGTGCCATTCTGATCAGTTTTTGAATGAATTTCAGTGGTGCAATTTCTATGCGTATCCCATGTGGAAAGAGGCCTCTTAAAACATCTACTATTTTCGGTTCCATGCTGAAGAATGTCCAGGGCCAAATTCAAATTCTGACCAGCAAATTCGTTTTCCTGTGCAATATGATTGATGTTTGGTTTAGAATTCCCAAATGCATTTCAAAACAGTTCAATTGTGCATTTCAACACAGTTCACTTATGTTTTATATTTGTTTTATTTTGTTTTTTAAGAACATGTCATGAACTTTGGACCCTCGAATCACCAACTTTTTTTGTTTTCTTATGTAGTGAATAACTGATTAAAATGGAGCATCTTCATTGACCTTCCAGCAAACAAATGCCGGTATGTGTTTAATAAGTTAGTTTGGGAAAATCACTCCAAGCAATGGCAATTACTTCACATATGTATATAAGTATATATATTTTACACACACATATATATATATATATATATATGCATATACATATTATACACATAAATAAATAAACAAATAAATAAATAAATATATATATATATATTATACATCTCATCATATATCAATTCCTGATGACAAATCATGATAAATCCACCACCAGGCGGACCCGGCAGGGCACCCCAGGGCACCCCAGGGCACCCCAGGGCACCCCAGGGCACCCCAGGGCACAGGTCGAAACCTATGATTCTGTTTTTTTAACAGAATTATGGAAGATCAGCATTTCGAATCCTTAGGTATATCATCTAGACATGGGCCATTTTCCATCTCTGCGTTGAAGTACCAGAGGATATATTAAGGGGGAAAGAACATCCATTTGCCAGCTATCTTAGGGTTCAGCACAGTGCCAGGGTCTTGACTCATATCCATTCCTGCCATATGTGATCACATGTGTAGATAAATGTGTAAGTGCAGCTGAGCACAGTTGAACTGATTTTGTTTATTGCCCGGGAATCAGGCGTCAAAGGTACATGGAACTCTCCCGCGCATAGTTTGCAGAACCTGCATAGTGTACTGAAGTTCCAGTGGATTGGAGGTCTGAAGGTCAACTAATGCTGTTTCCAGTGCCCCCCAAGTGCCCCTGGGGTTCCCTTTTAAAACGCGCTGCAATTGAAAACGTCTTAGGACGACGATGAAGATGAAGGCCTTGGCTTTTTTGGGATGGGGCATGGCTTGCTCCGCTCCTGCGATTCATGGTTCAAATGTGTATAATGATAATGATAATACAACAATACAGAAACAAACGTTAGGAAAACATACATAAATTAGCTTCATGTCGTGTGTGTGTGTGATGGCAACATATACATATGCAGCATATACATGCATATACATATGCTATATATTTACAAACGTATATGGTATGGCCATGACTACAAAAATCATAGACTCTGTATATAATGATATATATACAGTATATACACATGATATTGTTTTTACTGTAATCTCCCAAACTCCAGTTTTGAGGGCTTCTAAAACTTGGAGGATGTACTCTATTTGGTTGGCGGTTTCAATCGATGTACGGTTTGTTCATGTTTATTCCATCCCTAGCTGGGAGGGTCCTGAGTGAGTAACTGCATACTTGGGACTAGTTAAAATCGCAAGGTAGCAAATTTATGTTACCCATGGTTCAAAGATTCACGGCCCAACGGCCCGGGAAGTCCCCAGGTGCGCCCGCGGCCGCCCGGCCAGGCACTGAAGAGGCGGAAGAGACGAGCCAGGCATGGCCGAAGAAGTTGAAGGGGCGACTGGGCTGAAAAAATCCCAGGCCAACCTGGGCAAGCTGCCATAAACCTACCATGACTGGGGAGATTTGGGTGCTATTTTGAGGTTTACCACATTGGTATCAAGCCATCCATGTCTACATTTCTAAACAGAAGGGGACACCCTGGGAGTGCGGTTTTTCATTGCATTCTGCAACCACTGACACTGCACATGTGCCATGGTTTTGTCACTGCTTTGCAACCATTGACAATTTCTGCTTGTTTTTTCTGCAATGGCTAAACAAAAACAAAATCCAAAAAAAACAAGAAACCAAAAACACAAAAAAAACAACAACATGACAAGACCCAACTCTCTGCCACTACTCCCCCCATTGGGGTGTGCAATCTTGTTTCTTTATTTTAAATTATTATTTTTGGTCTCTTGGTTTTTTGGTTTCTTGTTTTCTGGTTCGTTGTTGGTTTTTGAAGGGCTAAGGACCTAGACCTAACTCTTTGCCATTTCTCCCACTTTAGGGGTTGCAAACTTGCTTTTGGATGATTTTATTATTTGCTTTGGGCCTGTGGTTCCATTAGAAAACAATGTAAAAAAACTATGGCAAAATGCAGGTCTCACTGGAGGAAGCTTGGGGGGCTTGGGACACAAATTAGGCAATTTTGTTTGTTTATGTAATCTTTCAAAAACGGTGTTGAACAAATGCAAAAACATAGGCAGCCAATGAATGTGTAGAACTGATTTTGATATTGACATTCTTGGCTCAAACCCTTGGATTAGCACGTGTTCAAACAGTTTGAACGATTCCCTTGAAAAGGCATGAGGCATCTCTTTGAAGTGAGTGCTTCCTTCAACAAGTGCATTTCTTTTATAACATGGTAGAGCTCGGTAGAGCATCCGATTGAAGTAGGTCATGTCTTAGTCTACTTCTATGTCAAAAAAGAACCTTCTTGCGCATGCAATGCCCTTTTCACAATATATATATTTTCTTAAATGAAGAACACATGGTACATGTAAGCACGCAAGATATGTGTTTCACAATTGCACATCATTTTTCTGAATGCATAATGTGATATTCTTCCAAGACAACGAACCATATTTTGGGAAGAACACCCTTTGGTGTAGGCAGCTCCCCTCTTGAAAAATATTGCAATTTGAAAAATGTGCATCTTTCAATCTTAAGACAATCAAACATTGTTTGAACATACGGTAGTGCTCACAGTTTCAAACATATTGCACTTTTGAAAGGGTTGCGCTATGTCAATAATACTGCATATATCATGCAGAAATATTGACTCTTCTAAAAGGGGTACTGCTCCTTTGAAAGGAGGGTTAGACATCTGGAAATGCACACTGCACTCCTTCAAAGGGCATGGTGCAACTTTTCAAGGAATACTTCATATTTTGTTTGGATATTGCCCCTGCAAAAAACACACTGCATTGCCCCAAAGGAAGATTACTCTTATTCAGAAGGATATGTTTGTTTTGAATACTGCATTTGTTGGCAGGTATGGGGATGCTGTAATTATGTTGAAGTCATCTAGCATATTCTGCAGAAATTGTGTTTTGTTGAAGGGACAATGTAGTAGCATTTATTTAAGGTAGAGTGAACACCTGGACACTTCTTCAAGTAATACATGCTCTCTAGTGGACATGAACACAGCTTCATCTGTAGCTTAAGCTTTAATGTGATTACAGTTTTGAAAAACACAATTAAAAAAAGTGCACTCCCACAGCGTCCTGCTCTCTTTCTAAATATGGTTTCGTTTCAACCTTACATCTGGGATGATTAGGGATGGCTTTGATGGCACTCCAACACGGCCATAGTTCAGTATCCAGCTGCTGGTTTTATGTTTGGCTCTTGGCTAGCACCCCAATCATCTACAAACTATGTTGATTCTGAGAATGTCATTTGTCATCAATGCCGCTTTTTTGCACTCTGTTCTGGTATGACTTCGATTGAATTGGTTTACCCTCAATTCCGACATATTTTCACACACGCTCCATCAACAAAATAGAACTTTTGACAGTAGTACTTCCACTTTGGGAAAACAATTGTTCAAATTTGCGGTTTAAATCTTGTGATATCTCATCATTTCTTAGTAGTGATTGACACCGATCATGATTATATGATTATGATATCCCATATCACCACATCAACTGTGCGTGGTGAAAAACCATATCACAGCAATGTTTTTGTAAGATGTGTGCGAAATCCTGCAGCAGTTGACAAATGGTTTATCCCACTATTTGGGGGCGGTTCAACCTGTTTCAATCATCCTTTGTGGTGAATTTCGCACCCCACAGGACTTCGACTGAGGTCCCACACGGTGTCCTTGGGCTCCGTAAATTCGGGCCTTCAAGTGGAGGAGGAGCTGCTCTGGTCCAGCGGCATGCAGCGGCCCAATATTTTGTTCTATATAAATAATTATATAATTATATATATATATTGTATACCACTTATACATGTTTATAGCAGAATAGTACCCAATCAACAAAAGTAATTCATTGCTATTTGATGTTTATACCTTTTTGGTGGGTGCTTGC
>Ga0126342_10012952_pt1 | contig 14830 bp, 11 predicted proteins | sample Cyp1metagenome_FD_92528 | JGI IMG/M metagenome (GOLD analysis project Ga0126342, IMG submission 92528) | Coral microbial communities from Lord Howe Island, Old Settlement Bay, Australia - Cyphastrea 1 metagenome | ecosystem: Host-associated > Invertebrates > Cnidaria > Coral ... | reverse complement strand
TTGTTGTTGTTGTTGTTGTTGTTGTTGTTGGTGTTGTTGTTGTTGTTGTTGTTGGTGGTGGTGGTGGTGGTGGTGGTTGTTGTTGTTGGTGGTTGTTGTTGTTGTTGGTGGTTGTTGTTGTTGTTGTTGTTGTTGGTTGTTGGTTGTTGGTTGTTGGTTGTTGTTGGTTGTTGTTGTTGTTGGTGGTGGTGCTGCTGCTGCTGCTGCTGCTGCTGCTGCTGCTCTTGTTACGTTGCGTTCTTTTGTGTATTGTTGCGGTGCAGATGTGAAAGCAAAGTGCAAAAGACAGTCAAACGCATTGAGCCCCAAAAACTGAGATCGTATCAACGGTTTGATCAAATGGATCTCTTCCTTTCCTTTCCTTTCCTTTCGTTTGCTTTTCTTCCTTCCTTCCTTCCTTCCTTCCTTCCTTCCTTCCTTCCTTCCTTCCTTCCTTCCTTCCTTCCTTCCTTCCTTCCTTCCTTCCTTCCTTCCTTCCTTCCACCAGAAAACGGGAAAAAAAATCCCAAAAAAATAGCCCTCCAATAGTTACCCCTGATCGGCTAAGCATCATTTTCACCAGTACAAGAGCCACAAGTCGGTGTGTGTGTAGATTAAGTCGCCCATTTTCAGACAATGCCCCAGCTCACAGTTCCACTTTAGATTGGTGGTTAAAACCGGATTTCTGTGGTTAAAACTGACTAGTCTGGCTGTTAAAGCATGGTGAAATACCACGATTTTGGCGTTCAAACCACCATTTGGGGTTGTTAAAATCCTCCATGTTTAGCGATGGAAACAGCTGAAGACTCGGCTGTTGGGAATTTCAATGACAGCAACCCCAAAAAAAGACGCAGAACTATTTCCGAACCTCACCATCACCTCCCCAGTGTTTTTCGGGAGCCTTCCACTGTTTCCGGAATGCCTGAAGCTCAAAACAGACTGGAACCGAAGGTCAGCACTGCCATGGTTACAATCCATCAAAAAAAACAAGCACTTTCACTTGCAGTAAAAAAAATATGGCGTCACGGTCAACGTTGGCTATCCGGCAAGAATCTCATTTTAAGAGGAACAATTACTACATTAGTATCCAGTATCATTCCTATATATATATGTGTGTATACAATATACATATTCGTACATAAGTTCGTTAATTCTCTTCAACCAAACAACAAACCAGACCCAACTTGCGCCTTTCCCTTCACCATGGCGCAGAAAGTGGTGAGTTGCGTGGACCACAAGAGTTTTTTGGTTTCTTCATGTTTCTTCTTTGGCTTCCTAGTGCTTCAATGTTGACTCATTATGTTTCTGGTTACCCTCTGGTAATTTAACATAGCTATAGAAAATCACCATTTTTAATAGGTAAACCATCTATAAGTGGGCCATTTTCCATAGCCATGTTAGTTTACCAGAGGGTATGATAATTTTATAAAAGAACAGATCTTTCGGTCGACCAGCACCAGGCTACAATCTCCGGCCAAAGAGCAGCAGTTTTCAGCCGAGGATGCACCAAATCGGATTTGAACTTCATACATGGAGCCGGAATGATTCATGCTGATTTGAAGCCAGAATTCAACAAAATAATGGTTTTATGTGGATATAATCTTTATATATATATATACCCATATAATATGATATTTCCAATAATAGTGATAATGGTTTGGAACTCCAGTTTTCTGGCTTGCGTAGGCTGTGTACTGCTTCATGTTGATTCTCTTGGCCAAGGATCAGCTGCGGTTCAGCAGGAGATGTTGACTCGATCAGAGTGATAGACCCCTAGTGTTTTCGATATAGCATTCAAGAAACTAGCAAAGAATAGATCTGAATAGTATATAATCCTCTCCCCTAATATTAGACACCCCATTTTTATGGTCCCAAAATGTCTCAAATATGTGTAAATCCCCTACTAAACCATGGTTTCTATGTGGTGCTCAATTTTTTTGGGGGAAGGGATTTATAATGATTTATAGTATATTTCGAGTATACAGAGTGTACAGGGTATACATACAGTTCTAACCCTAAGCACCAGGAATCTATTTTGGCCAAGGGCACTCCGGCTGGGAAATCGATGAAATATGAAGGGAGAAGGATTGGAGAAGGCCCGACTCAAACATGACAAGCCAGCAACTCCAGAAAAAAGGGAAGAACTAAAAGAACAATCGAAACCATTCAAACTCAAAGAACCCCATGTTATAATTGGGGGAACCCATCAGACCAATCAATTTGACAAGCTAAGGAATGGGATAGCCATCTTTTCCGTTCTCGCCATGGTCTGTGGAGTGGGCACCCCACCGGTGTCCAAAAAAGCCGCAGGACTACTTCTTTGGCAGCGCAGATCCCGAAATCGCTTGCTCAGAAGGATCACCAACTTGGGAGCTGTCCAGGGAAAATGACTGGAACCATTGCCTTACTGGTGCTAAACGTAGGGAATGGATAGGACTGGGGGTTGCTGGGATGATTATTACTAGTGATACTGGATCAGTCCCGAAAATTCCCTACTAAGCACCAGTAAGCTGGTATTCATCAGAAATTAAAAAAGGAGACTGTCAGAAATGAACGCAGTCTGAAGAGTCGTTCACTCCACCACCCTGAGGCATTTTAGCAACCTTTAGTGACTCGTTATGACCCGTTGCTTTCCTTCCACAATGGTTCCCAGAATTTCTCAGACATCATCTCAAACTGAGTTGGCAAGCGGCAACCTAACCTATTGGGAACATCTGCCCTGTGCGGCTGGAAAATTTCTGAGCACCATAACTGTTGGTGTCTCGGCTGAGTTTAGGTGTTCCGTTAAAACTAACGGCCCCCGGCGGTACCCGGTACCAACGAGATGGTTACCTTCAGCGCGGAGTTCAGCGGAAGGGGTTCAACTTGGCAAAGAAGTCGCCAACGTTCGCCATCGCATCCTCGTTTTTCTCCGGGTAGAGAAGGGTTACGAGAAGCCATGGAGCCCTTGAAGATAGAATCACCGTGGTATCAGAAAGTCACTACTTAAAGGTAGAGTTTAATCACAACAACTGGAGTTGCTCCACACTACTGGGACGGGGGTTGGAAGTTAAGGGGCACGGTTCCCCACAGGTTCTGTAGACAGAAACCTTTATCCTGCAGACCCGGTATCTACAAGATCTACAAGTGATTGTTTTGCAATCAGGAGGAATCTGCAGACAGAGTTCTTTTATGATCTTTTATGTGTTTCTGCAAAATGTTCAAACGTTCAGCTGGCTTCCAAATTAACGCTCAGATGTTTTAGCTACTGGTCCACCCTGCGCCACCTTCACCACAAGGAGATCCACGCTACAACGAAAACCGGCCACAGGCGAATTTCTTTCTACGAAAACAGGCCAGAACATGCGGTGGGTAGAAAAAATCCTGCACCAATTTGGATGTTTGAAACCCTATACAGGATTTCGCAACCTTCCACAGCATTTTTAGAAACGAATTCCTAGACAGCCCGCTATGCAGCCTGTTTCCAAATTCCCCGGGAAGGAACCCCCGCTACACGGCTTCGGGGTCACCTCTCCACTCCGAAGGGGGGAAACCCCAAAACGTCATGACGAACATCAACAAAAGATGCCCGCAATGCCATAAACCATCCCCATGACGATAGTTAGATAGTTTCTACAAGCCACAAATGTGCCAGCCAGCCGATTTGAAAAAACCTTACCATATTTCTGTCGGAATCTGCAGCGATACCAATGACCCAGCTATGACTTTGGGTACCCATAACCAGGTGCCCAACATAGGTGTCCGGCAGATCTTCGGCAGCACCTCGGGAACGATGAAAGAACGAAGATGTGTGGTCGGGGGTTCACCAGTTGATTTTACCGTTTTTCAGAGAGGATGTGTATCTCATATACCCTCTGGTAATTTAACATAGCTATGGAAAATCACCATTTTCAATGGGAAAATCCACTATAAATGGCCATTTTCAATAGCTATGTTAAATTACCAGAGGGTAAACATGTTGATAAACTGGTTAAAATGGTTAATGTTAATTGAAAACTGCTTTTCAATCAACATTTGAATGTTATCTAGAAATGGATAAAAATGTTGATTGAAAATGGTGAAACACGTTGGTTTGATGGTGATTTAACCAACATCAGGACTTTTTTTTTAACGAACAAAAAATACGTTGATTCCCTATGTTAATGTAGACTTAGATCCAATGTTAGTATCTTACCAGGACTAAGAATTGCCAGCAGTTACCGACTCAGCAGTGTCTGGTGTGAGGTAACGGATGATGTCGGCAGATTTCGGCAGCAAATTGTGGATGATCTGGAAAAATATGTTTTTTTGTCATTGCTTGTACACAACCGTCAGTACTGTAATGATAATGATAATTAATGCTGGTTAATGATGGTTAATGATAATTAATGCTGGTTAATGATGGTTAATGATGGTTAAAACACCCCCTAATGGTGGTTAATGATGGTTACCATCTGGTTATGACTAACATAACCATGGAAAATCACCATGCTATTAATAGGTAAGCCATCTATAAATGGGCCATGGCTTCCATGGCTATGTTAGTCATAACCAGAGGGTACTAATTATATCCCACTATATCCCCGTGACATCCCCATCTCATGATGTTTGCCACCCATTTGTCTTGCTTGAATCCGTAGTAATCACCATTTTTCTTATAGCTATGGTGTCTAAACAACACACACACAATTAAAACGCTGTCATGAAATCATCACAAATTCATCCCCAGTCCCCAGGTTGATTGGCAAAATGATCAAGTTGCCTGTCATCCCCAGGTTGATTGGCTTAAAATATCTTAAAATTATATAAAATGATCAAGTTGCCAGATGTTGCCAGTGAAAGCAGCAGAAAGCAGCATGTTTCCAGTGCCTCCAACCGTCGCACTGGGCGGCTCCGACTGCAACAGGCTTGGATTCGCATCTCCAAAGATTTGGCACGTTGATACACGCCCTGCACCGCCTGGGAAAGCTGAGGGGAAATCGCAATTTTTCAGTGGCTGAAGGATGGAATGAACATTGGAATTCTTTAATGACTTTTTTGTGTATGCCCCTAGATTCTATTCCGACTCAAATTATTAGTTTCTTTTCCTGTTTCTTCGTATTGTACTTATTTTTCGTCCTGTTCTTTTCCTTCTGGTTCTTATTCTGGCTGCTGCTGTTGTTGTTCGAGTTGTAGGAGTGAGTACTAGGATTAGCAGCTTCAGTTGTGAATGGAATGGGGGTCCTAGAATGTTCTAGTAGCAGCACTAGCCGTGGCAGTCCGAGTAGTCGTGGTGGTGGTGGAGCCCCCCATTTACTAGGGAATTTGGATACCAATGGCTCCAGTCCCATGCTATGAACTTTTCTCTGTTGCGGAAGTGTTGCTGTCACTGCGAAAAGCTTCCATGGTGGTACAGGACGGTGCCCCCCAGTGATGTTTGTTGGTTTATAAACCCCATTAACTATAGTTATATCTGCCATAAACCATAGTTATGGGAGTTATAAACCAACTTAGCTAACTATGGGGCACCACCTTGTACTTTCTGCCCCATGGTTTCTTCTTCTATGCCTCTTTTTGTAGCTTCTGTGAAGTCGTTTGGTCCAGTCCAGTCGCTGTGATACTGGAGCCCGGGGAACACTGCGCTATCTTCAGAGGATGCTGAGGTCATAGTTTTCCATCGTTTTCCCCACAATCTAAGAGCTTGTTCCGCCTGAGAACAGGTCAAGACGTTCCTAAACTTCATAGGTTTCTTGCCTTAGAATCACCACAGACAGATTTGTCTTGTCTTTTGGGTTAAGGCTATATTGGGAAAATTCCCCTAAATTTTACTCCATTCCAGGGCTCGGTTGCGATGTGTCGGTCCTCCTCTGCGGTCTCTTTGGCAGAAGCACTACCAGCAGATGCAAACTGCCGAGGAAGGCTTTTGGGACGCAACAAGCGCTGATTGTTACATGATTTAAGCAAGATGAGTACTTGGACATGGGGATTTTACAGTAAGACTTAACAGTATGAGCAATTTGGAATACCAGTTGGACGGGATTTTACATGGTGTATGTTACACGATTTGACCATTGATTGGTGGGGGTTGCTGCCAGTAGCAACCGTTCATCGAGAAGAGTTTTGGCCACTCCTTACATCACTTGGGTCCAAAAAAAATCTCAGCACAGGATCCGATTTTGTACACGCACGTAGACAATATATAAAGCTGCGTGAAGATCATGTTTCTGCTGATTCTGTATGCCAGAAGGCAAATGACCTTCGAAGCGTGCCGGAAAATCTGGAAAATCAACAAATCCAGTCGGAAAAAACATCCGAAGAACAAACAACAAACTCCAGTCATCTTGTCCAACATGCTATGTCGAAATCGGGACATTTGCCTGGGACATTTGCCGACACCCGGCGGGCCGCCTCCTTTTGTCGTCGAGTCAACCGCTCCTTGCGAATCACATTGCTTTGAAAGGGATAAATTGATCGATCTTTGGTAGTCATAGTCCGATAATAATGTGTTAATAGTTATAATATAGTTATAATATATATATATATATACGTATTAATATGCCATTCATTCATATTCCACTACTATCCCCATTATGTACCTCTCATCATTTACAGAGGCAGGCTATCAGGGTCAATCTTTGGAAGTCCTAAGATGGTCATCTTAGATCCAAAAAAATGACCCGCCTGGAGTTGCTCCGCTTCGAAACAACATTGCTGCAGCAGCCCCAAGTACTTCAAGAGGCCTCGAGCCAAGGCGCCGCGAGCCGCGCCGCGTGGACCCATCGTTTTTCGATGGACAAAGCTGGTGCTGAAAAAAAACTCCAGCTGAACTTGGGTTTATCGTAAATATGTTGATACATCATATATCATATATCTGATTGATATATCATATATCTGATTCATATTTACTGGATACGGGGTTCTAAAACCAACGAACATCACTGGGGGGCACCACCTTGTAGAAATAGTTTGGGTGCTCTCCGCTCAGGCGACATACCACTATTTTGTCCTGGGGGGAATTTTCAGGCCACAACTGCGTTCTGAGACCGTGAAACCATGTGATGTGACAGGCTCATGAATATATCAGTGTATAGTTTTAATGTATATATAAATATATTATTGTTTTAAGAAAACACATGGTAAAGCTGGGTAGAACATGGTAGAACAATATAGCCTATCAAAATCTATCAAATATGGGCTTTAGCACGGAACTTTCTCCCCAGTCCCTGTCTCCCAGATCCTTCCCCAAACCCAGGAGCGTTTGTCCGTTTGAAGCACCGTGAGGATCTCGTCTAACTCGGCCTGAAAAGGCTTGCAAAACTGGGCAAAACTGATGGACGATATGGTGTATCATTCATCATGATTAGATCTGGGTAAATTATAATATTTCACTAAACTGAATTAAGGCCCATTTGTGGATGATTTCCCTTATTAACTATGATTCCAGTGAGGTCGCAGTGAGGTCGTTATAATTTACCCAGATTAGATGAACAGCCATTCCCAGTGTTGATGTTATACCAGGTAAACAATAGGACTCGGCCTGAATGGCTTCGGGATTTTTGGTGTTGCTCTTGGGTTTCTAGAACTGCCCGTCTCAACTGTTAAGGCTTTTAAAGTCGAGCCAAGTAAATTAGCTAAAGGGGATTCAAGGCCACTAAAGAAGGCCCTTCTTTTTGTAAGTTTGAAGGACAATATATGAAAAATGAAATTAAGAAAATCAATGAAGACATATGTCTTTTGCCACGTAGTTTTCCAAGTAATAGCGAGAATGATGATTAACTAGTAGATTTCAATCATCCCCAATGTTGAAGAATTGGTAGTTTTATGACTTGATCTTTTTCAAATAATTCACATATTTATGGTTCATTATGGTTGGTTTCCGCCACCCTATTTCATGATATCCCATGGCTTTCACAGGTAATCCACGAAAGGAGACGTCTTCGAATAAGCAGGTCGCTGATCGCAGCGTGCCACCATCATGGCGCTTTGGCCTCCATTTTTGGAAAGCACACGCTGTGTCACTAAAGCCTGTTCACTCATCACTGAGGCATACCTTCCGAAAGCAGAAATTACATAAATCTATATTATTAGAAATTATATAAATCTATATTATTCTATATGTACATAAGATCTATAATATATATGTATATATATCATATATAGATATATATATATATATATACATATGCATATAATTACATATAATAACTGCATATACATGTATCTAAAGCTATGTGTCACCAAATATCATATGCTACTTCCAGCCACGACTTTAGCACTAGGTTTTTGCCATCCTCAGCGGCTCCTCAGCGGCTCCGCTAAGGCACGAAGCTCAGAAACTTCGTCGAAACACATGGCTTCCATCTCTGGCATCTGACTTACAAAATCCAGGGCCTTGCTGCAGTGGTCAGAGAGTTCTTGGCTCAGGCGATTTGGAGAGGATGAATAGGATGAACAGGACTGCATGAAATAGGACCTTGATGGCAAGAAATAAATTTACAAATCGGACTTGGTGGGAAATCACATATGACAAACTATGATAAACTGGGATAAACGATAAATGCATCCCCAAAGAAAGAACTAGATCTCTGTGGTTCTAGTATCGAGTTTCCAGGATCTCAGCAGCTCTTGAAGAAACGTCTTGGTGGCCACATCAATGGCAGGCGCAAATGCATGATGCTGCCGGAGATTTTGCCAACCGCCACCTGGTGAATGGCAAGGCGCAAAGCGGAAGCTCAAATCTTCAATGGAAAACCAGAAGAATGTGTTAGATCTATACAATATAGTGAAGAAATATGTGTGTTTGTCTGTAATTATACATATACACACAAAAACATATATCATAATATGTATAATATATATATATATATGCATATAACTGTATAATAATCATATATATATTGTGTGTGTTCTCTGTAATTATATATATAATCATATATCTCATAGATATATGTATACATACGCATGCCTCATGTATTAAATATAATGCATGAAACATAATAAAACCACGCCCGTTCTCTTCCGGCGGTCGCAACGGGATGAATGTTCACCCTGCTTGGTCAGTCGCTATCCAGCAAAATTGGACCAAAGATCATCAGGGGTGAAAAACCTGGATTTACGTTATCCAAAGATATCCAGTAGAACCATATCCTGGAATCTTTGGATCATGGTTTTTACAAATGTCATTATCATTTATACTACTACCACTGAAGCATCCAATAAGATCCCTGGCGGATTGGTTATCGCCCATCTCAGAGACCGCCGAAGATTCAAGTTGTGACCCATGGAAGCAACGATGACTATATGGCTTAGAAATTGGGTACCAATGCACCCAGTAAATTGATTCTACGCCAGAGCCGGCCTCCCATGGCCACATTCTTCAATCTGCAAAGCCCGGGGATGAAGGGGTTGGACGACAAAGGATTTGCCTTGGTCGAAATGGTGTTCGGAACTCATCCTGAACGTCACGGTGACTTGAGGATCATGGATTACCCGCCCAAATCTGATGGAAAACAAACCCAGCTGAAACCGCCAAAGTAGACACAAATGGGCGCATGGTTGTGTGGTCAACTTCTGATCTAGCACTTTACTGGCTCTCGGGGTTGGGCACTTGGATGGCTTTGCCTTCGAAGTCTTTTAAAAATGATGTTCCAGTCGCGAAAAAAGCCTGACATCTTCAGCACGAGGCGCTGCTTTGCCACGCCGACCTTTTCCCTTTCCATCCTTTTCAGCACTTCCTTTCAATCCTTCGTGCCAATGCTTGTGAATGTCCAGAGTCGAGGCTAGAACATGCAGCAAGCCACGGTCTTCTGGTGCCAGCAGTCTGAGCCAGTTATTGGAGATGCCTCTGCTGTTTGGCAAACATTTTCTGGTAGGCTGTTGAGTCCCGGCTATGAGTTTTGCATTACAACAGGCAAGCAAAACTCAATATAAAATTCCATGTGTTCCATTCAAATGCGTGTTTCTGATAAGCCGAGGGTTCAGAAGCGATTCGTGTCCTCTGCAATGAACAGAAAACAAAAGGATGTGCTGTACTGAATAGTATATATTTAATTTTCAGAGAAGCACAGACTGTAGCAGAGATTCACCGCCTGCAAATGCTACAATTGGGAGTAAGTGGTTCATGGGTGCACCCGCTCAAGCACATGAAGCCATACCACATGTGCCTACTAAAAAGTTAAGAATCTTGTTCAAATCAAATAGTAGTCAGATGCCATTAGTAGTTTTATATCATTTATATCCTATTACTTTCCCGTTAGATCCCCATGAAATCCCATTATATATCCCATTGAACATGCAGTTGGCAATTGCATCATCAAGAGTCAAGATACGGACGCTCAAGAGAGTTCCCAACGGAGCCTTGGCTCTTCTGGCAATCAACATCCGTAAATTCTCCGCAAATTGCTGTTGCTGCGCTGGCGTACCATCTCCGTCCTGCTTCGGGTTGAAACCTAGGCCCAACCTCAGAGAAGTGTTGCAAAAAATCAAACAATGGGGCTGGGATGTGATGAAGCGTTTCCGGAGTGATCTGAGTGGAATGGTCAGAAGTCGCAAGAAGTATCCGAAAGACAAAAGAAAAACAAAAGTCTGCCTGGCAGTGCTCAGTGGTACCCATTCCACGCAGGACCTTTGGAAGCATCCAGGTGATTCAAGATTCTTGCCAGAATTTGAAGATATCCTTCCAAGTCCGTGTTGCTTCTGGTCCACACAACCTCAAGGCCGGCGATTTTTCGCCACTTGGTGATTCACCCTAATTTCGCGAAGCCGGCCATGGCCTACCCGATGAAAAAAAACAGGTATAAGCCACTTATGATAGGATGAACATGGATGAAACACAACCTATCCATCAAAGCGCCGCCTGGATCGGCTCATGCCGTTTAAGGGCGTCTTACAAGGTCTTTTGGGCCAAGTCCTTTTTCTCTAACCTCCACAGACCTGACATCACCCAACAAAAAATGACGCTTGAGGACCTCTCAAACAATATACCCTCTGGAAATTTAACATGGCCATGTAAAATTGCTCAATTTGTAGATGATCTACTGATTAGATAGGGCAATGTTCCATGGTCATGTTAAGTAACAAAAGGCTATAATGTCCCATCCCCCTAATCAAAAAAACACCCCATTTTATCGTCCCACATATGGAGATTTCCTAAAATAGGTATACCATGGGATACCCCCAAATCATCCATGTTCATAGGAGTTTCCATTGTAAACCATCCATTTTGGGGTACCACCATTTTTGGAAACCACCATATATTCTGGGTAATTTTTCAATAATTCACTCACCTGAATTGCTCGGCCATGGCTGGGGATGATTTCCCTAAAATAAACCATGATTTGTAAGTGAGGTCGACGTGAGGTCGTCAAAAACTTTACCACCGTCCCCTTCGCCTCGCTGCATTGATCTGCGGACCAATCCAACAGGGTAAGGGTCTGCGTAAGCACGTCCTCAGCTTGGAATGACCCTTTGGTAAGGAGATGTTCCCAAGATAGAAATGGAATTTGCACACCCCCAAAAGATGCACTGGGGGGGTTGGGGGTTCCAATTCTATAGGGACAAATCTAGTTTTTGGGGTCCCAGGCCTCTACAGAATGAGGAACCTGCCACAAATCTAGCAAGGTGTTTTCTCTACAAAACCAGGGCACCCAACCCCTTTTTTTTGGTGCACTTTTATGATGTTCAGAACCACTGGCCTCTACAAAGTGGGGAACCTGGCATGAGCACACATTTAAGCAGAATGGCTACTTGTAACAAAGAAAGCCCTCAAAAATACAAGGTCCATTTTGTAAAGGGGTGATGTGAAAGAACCGTGGTCTCCCCTGAAAACCTTGAAATTTACAAAAAACAATTTTGTAGATGCAATTCCTGTTCCACATTTCCAATTTTTGTAAAATCAATATAATTTGTATATATTTATGCACATGAATGTTGACAAACCCCAAAACCTTTACAGAATGAGGAACCTACAGTTTCAGCCATCTACAACATGCATCAAAATGCTCCCACTACAAAATCACGAACCTGTCATTGCACATCCTGGCAGGCACTTAGGCTGTCCAAAAAAATGGGTGTGACAGACCCCTAGGGATCCTGATTTTGGAAAAGATTTGTTTGGGAGTATGAATTTGCTAGGAAAATGGGATAACAATGGGATAGGAATGCAATAGAAATGGAAAATGGGATAACAAGGGGATAGAAATGGAAATGATGGAACATGGTGAGTGAATATGACACACAATGGGAATATCACCAGTTTTTTATGGGCAAATCATCGAACTAAACTGACCAGGTTCCATAGCTATGCTAAATTGTCACTGCCCAAACATCTAAATCATTGATATCTATATGGTATATATATATATATGGTGTGTATATATATATATACATGGTATATATATACATGGTATATTTATATATATATATACATGGTATATATATATACATGTACATGGCGTATGTATATATATGTATACATGGTGTATATATATATACGGTGTGTATATATATATATCTATGTACATGGTATATATATATATATATACACATGGTATATACATTAAATTTTGTCATACAGGATGTTCCAGTTGTCGTTTTTCCTAGGGTGGCAAATGTCACATAACTTGAGGATTCTAACATCACCGGAGTTGTTTATCTGTTAGAGTCGTAATTCCCAAGGTGCCAAGGTGGTGTTCAGCAGTTGGCTTGGGGATTGGGGAAGATGTGCGAAATACCCCGGAATGGTAGTGCATTCCCCGGAGCCATGTGCCCAAAAATATGTTGACTCCAAAGTCATCAGCAATGACTCATAAATTAATACATGTCTAATACGTGGGTTCATAATCCTCCAATATACTCCAATCCTGCCGCAGCCGCTGCGATTAGTCTCCTCCCAAAGGTCGATCAATGATACCCCGCAGCAGCCAGGACTAAGTCAAGAAACTGTTGTGATCTGCAAACCACTCAAGACCAGCCTGCATGTGCCAATTCCAGCCTTCCTCATGCACTGCACAAGCTGCTCCTATTCTTTTGCGCTGATGATTTAGTTGTCTGGGGCTTGCACCATGCCATGGGCCAAAGGCAGCCCATTATATTTATGCCAGGGTTCATGAAACAATCTGGTTGACGGTGTAACGTCACCCCAAACTTCTTGGTCAAGTGGATATCATCATGTTCCTCTCTAATGTTGTATTTCTATGTCAGCGCAATGGAACTGAGAAAACCTGGAATGATCTTTCCTTTTCAGTACACTAGAACGAGTAATTGACCCGGAATAGAAACTATAAACCAGATAGATCATGTACCGTCATCTATCCTCACAGCGGGGTTTCCTAAACTGGGGGGTACTGTATCCCAAAGCCGTGGGTTTCAATACTCAGTCATGGTCATCCATAACTTGGATGATTTGGGGTACCTCTATTGTCGGAAACCTCCAAACGGCGATGTCTATAGATGATGAGATGTTTATTGCAGTATCATTGAATTAGTATTCGATACTACGTATGTACCATCCAGTAAATAAACATCAGCCCTGAAAATCACCCATTTTTAGTTGTTTCACTAATCTTAATCTTATTAATTCTAAATGACCTTAGCTCACGAACTGGTGCACCACCACCGCTCCTCGAGGGCTCCAGTCCATCTGAATCCCTCTGAGAAGTTCTTCTCCATTAGCACAGCTGTGGATGCGTCTGAAGTCAGGACCAGTTTCGGAGCGTTAGCATTGGAATCCGAGCATTTCTCACCTGCAGATTTTGGACCCTAAAAGTTGAGATGTACATAAGAGATCGCCAAATATCTAGGCTGGAAGGGTGTTATAATTCGTGACCACATACTACTGCACTTCGTCTTGGAATATCTTGGGCCTCACCTTCAACGCTCATGGCAGACGGTGTTAGAGTGCCACCAGCGCTCAAGAACTTCTCCAAGAGGGCAACGCACTGCCGGTTGTTCCTCCCTCTGGCCATTTCCAGCGGGGTAGGCCCGGAATTGGCCTCACGAAAAAACTTGATGGCCACTGTTCGCTGTGAAAGGAGTGGGGCTATCAACGTTCCCCTCTTGACCTGGAGTTTCTACTGAGTATGCATAGGTTATATCATGTTATATCTAGGAATCTATAATCATCCAAGAAATTTCTGTCTAGTGAATACCCTGCCCATGGCACACCATATGTTTCCCCTTTCTCTCACATCGCCAGCGGACGTGCCTCCTTGGGCCCTTGGGTTGGATGGCTGACTGCCTGCTTCAAGTTGGCCTGCGGGTGCTTCTGCACATGTCTCAAGAGGACTTCCAAGGAGCGCAAGTTCCCTTGATAAGCGCAGCCATGGAAGGGCGTATTGCCATAGGGGTCTGCAACAGCCTCGTCTCTTCGCCCAAAGGTCACATCGCATAACACCAACCAGGGTTTGTCAGGAGCCACTGGGACCATATCCTCCAAATCCTCGCAAATGACGTGAGCACCAGATGACCAAATGGATACAGCAGGGAACACCTTAGAATCAGAACCTCCTGGAAGAGCAGCGGTTTTCTTTCCTCGTTGCGCCAGGCTCAGGGGTTACCCAGGACCCAAGCATGAGATGGTTGCCCACCAAGATGATGACTTACGTTGACTTACATCTCTGGTTCCCAGGTGCTTCGTTTTTGACCTGGAGCAAATGAATACAAACTGCAATATTAATCGAAGGAAGTTTAGAAGTGAAACTTCCGACAATATGGACAGTTGAAAAGCAGAGGTGAGAAGAGTCAGAAGAGAAAGAGTCAGAAGAAAGAAGACGCAGATGCGCGAAAAGGTAGGAAAGTCGCGAAACACTGTGTTTTTCCAATGATTTGGGGCTCCGGAGGGTGGAAAAGTAGGCTCGCTAAAGCGGCGGGTGCGGAGCCAGCTGGCCAGATGAGA
>Ga0126342_10012951_pt1 | contig 14830 bp, 13 predicted proteins | sample Cyp1metagenome_FD_92528 | JGI IMG/M metagenome (GOLD analysis project Ga0126342, IMG submission 92528) | Coral microbial communities from Lord Howe Island, Old Settlement Bay, Australia - Cyphastrea 1 metagenome | ecosystem: Host-associated > Invertebrates > Cnidaria > Coral ... | reverse complement strand
TCAGTTCTGGAAAGGCGCAGACAATTGCTCCCTGACTTTGCAGAGGAGGCTCGCCGCAGACAGAAGAGATTGAACAGAGCTCGTGCAGCGGCGCGCGCTCGCAAGGATGCTTTGGCGAAGGCCACGGACTCTTCATCCAATTCCTCATCTGGATCCTCCTCGTCCAGCAGCGATTCTGCCTAGTTGATGAAAAAGGTGCTGGGACTGTGTGTAGCGATAGGGGGCCTTATGAAGCGATGCCATGACCTCACCACATGAATTGAGTTTCGACCGTCGCACATATGAGTGTAGTGTAGTGCAGTGTAGTCTCTGTACTGTAGTGTAAGGTAGCGTAGTTGGAGTTGTAGCTGTAGTTGTAGTTAGTGTCGTGTAGTGTGGCGTGGTGTGGTGTAGGGTGTGGTGTAGCGTAGTGTATTGTAATCAGTGTAGTGTAGCGTAGTGTTATGTGGTTGTAGTTGTAGGTGCGGTGTAGTGTAATTCAGTGTAGTGTAGTGGAGTGTAGCCTAGTGTAATTTAATTAGTGTAGTGTAGTGTACCGTATTGTAGTGTAGTTGTAGCTGAAGCTGTAGTTGTAGGTAGTACGTAGTTGTAGTTGTAGTTAGTGTAGTGTAATGTAGTCTAATGTAGTCTAATGTAATTAGCGTATTGCAATGTACTTAGTGTAGTGTAATGTAGTTGTTGTTGTATTTGTAGTCGTAGTTGTAGTTGTAGTGTAGTGTAATTGAGCGTAGTGTAATTGAACGTAGTGAAGTGAAGTGAAGTGAAGTGAAGTGAAGTGAAGTGAAGTGAAGTGAAGTGGGGTGTAGTGTAATTAGTGCAGCGTAACGTAGCGCAGTGTAGTGTGGTGTCATGTAGTGTAGTTGTAGTTGTAGTTGTAGTTGTAGTTGTAGTTAGTGTAGTGTAGTGTAGTGTAGTGTAGTGTAGTGTAGTGTAATGTAGCGTCGTGTAATGTAATTGGTGTAGCGTAGTGTAGTCTAATGTAGTTTAGATGTAGCTGTAGTTGTAGCAGTAGTTGTAGTGTAGTGGAGCCTAGTGTAGTGGTGGTTGTAGTTGTTGAAACTGCTGCAAAACCCTCACCTTTTTTTGCTCACTTTTGTCAAGGTGCACAATCCCTTGCGCCTGCCATGCGAAACGCATCTGAACGTCCAAAAGTGGTTCGAGACCGTCAGTTTTTAACACTTTTGACTTCGAAATGTGCTTCACGCCACAACGGTGTGCACTTTTTCGGCATCTCAACTTCCAAAAGTGCTCCAAAGCTGGTGTGCTTTGCACGTTTTGACTTAGAAATGCGCGACAACGGCATGCACTTTTTCAACATCTCAACTTCCAAAAGTGGTCCGAGCACGGTGTATTTTGCACGTTTTGATTTCGAAATCTCTCATCTGGCCAGATGGCTCCGCACCCGCCGCTTTAGCGAGCCTACTTTTCGACCCTCCGGAGCCACAAATCATTGAATCACACAGTGAATCGCGGCTTTTCTACCGGTTCGCGCGCCCGCATCTTCTTTCGTCTGACTCTTTCTCTTCTCCGATCTTCTTTCTTCTGCTGTTCTCTTCGCTGGCTCTTACCACCTCTGCTTTTCCATCTGTCCATATTGTCGGAAGTTTGACTTCTAAACTTCCTTCGGATATGTAATGAGCTTATATATATATATACAGATGATATTCCAGTGGGAAATGACACTCGTCGGTTTCCGTTTCCGTGTGAAAGCCTTCTGGTGTATATGGGATGTACATGGGTTGCAACCATCAATTGACCCATAACCTCGGGAATTAACTTCAAGACAACCAAAAAAAAGGCCATACAGCCTGGTCGGACAAGGGTTTCTACAATCCAATATTATACGATTTTTGTGTCTATTCTTTCTGCATTCAAGCAGTCTGCAGTCTCTGGAACCTGTTCAGCGTGACGTCTTGAGCCAATAGTCATGTTGCCAGTCACAGTCAGATCAGTACGATCATGGAGTGCGCACTGGGTACAGCGTATGTATTTTAACAAATACAGAGGGTTTAATACTAACAAATAAACACAGGGAGAGGGCTCAATACGTAGCTGTGGGGTATTGCTATTCGTGAGGTACCCGCACAAAATATGGTCGGTTTTCACCGGTTCTGGATCACAGAGCGTTGGAAATCGGTACTGGTACTTGAATTTCTGATATTCAAAAGTATGGCCCTCAAAAGTGGACCCTAAGATGGAATGGTTGAGACCAAAATTTGATTTGCAAAAAAATGTAAAAGGATATTTACCAGTGGATTGCACCAAGTTCGCTCTCCTGCACGAGGTTCGAACCTCAGCGTCGATTCCCAACTGTCGCGTAGTTCATCACAGTAGGGCATCCCAGAGCAGCCTGTCGATAACAGTTCCAGAGGCGCCTGGCCTTGCGTAGTTGCAGGAATTTGAAACGGCATTTCACGAATGACAAGACAACCAAAGTAGGTATGGTTTGATCGGTTTGATGGCTCTGATGTGCAAACACATGAAGATACGCAGTCGGGTTTCCATGCTGTTTAGGTTGCTGCATGTTGGCAGATGTGGCCACAAGATCCTAACTGGCACCACCGGCATCATCCTGTGACGCCCAGCAGGATCATTTTCAGCACGAAAATCTGCAATCGTTGTTGGTCAGCATCGGTTGGTTTTAAAATCCACCAGGTGGTGCATGAAACATATGAAACCTCTATCTTGGTCAGATTCCCCCATTTGGTCCCGTAAAATCCTGCATGTTGATAGATAAATTTCCCGTTGTCATTGAAAATGTCTCGTTGTTTTTCTTAAAACTCACATGTTGATTCATAACAATCATGATCAACATCCCAATGTGAATCTTGGTGACATTCCAAAATTCCCATCTTCAGGAAGATATCATGAGTCCAGTTCACATCCATCACTTCTGATCACTTGGTGCGCAGCACTTGCGCAGGTGCAGTCGTTTAAGTTCCCTGGATTTGGAAGAGATGGCGGCCGAGGCCCAGCCCCCAGGGCCCCCAGTCATCAGCATTTTTCTGGGTGGGTCTAAAGAGACCATCCCCAAATGGGAGGTTTACTATTGGTTTGCCCACATTCATTAATGTTAATTATTATGGATATTGATATTGTGGTTAAGTATGGTTAAGTATGGTTAAGTATGGTTAAGTATGGTTAAGTATGGTTAAGTATGGTTAAGTATGGTTAATTGACAATTTCAACATCATCTCACAATCTCACCTCGCAAAGTTTCTCTTTTGTTGCTTGTTTTGTTGCTTTTCATACATGGGGTATGTTGGTATGTTGCTTAAAAATCGTTGTTGCGGGTCGCAGTTTCGTGGTTTAGAGGTTTGATCCACACTCTTCACTGGTGTTGATGCTTGTTGGTTCCCTGTTGTCCCAATTTTAGTTGGCCAAATCCTCTTTCTTCCATTGGTCGGTTAAGCCACTACAGTCACTACTCGGTGTTTCGAAAAAAATGACCATTTCGGCAGGTCAACTTTTGTTGATTCAAACTCTAGTAACCCCAAGATAGAAACGGTCAAACTTAATAGCCTCAAATCGTCAGACTATTCAAAGATAATAACCCACTCACTCTAGTAATCTATAGTAATCCTATTTGAGGATCGGATTTCCCACGTCTCTTTGCATTTTGACTTCGGGGCCAATCTCCAGGAGGGTCGCCGTCGCCTAGCAGCGCAGCTGCGACGCAATGCCAAGAGCTATAAGCAGGCGAGCGGGGTTTGATTTAAGCAGCATGAGGGTTCAAGCAAAAGCAGGGATTGAAACTGTTAAGTGCTGGGTTTAGTATAATGTAGGTAGAACAATAATAAACCACCCATTTGGGAATGGTTTATACCACCTATTTATGGTGATTTGGGGGATGGTTCATTATTGTTTTAGCCACACTACTGTGGTATATTGTGGTTAAACTGGGAATTTGAGGCAACAACCATTCATGGGATCGCTCTGGGTTGATGTCAGGCGATCAACAATCCGGACATGCGTTGGGGTGCCCAACTGCAGCTTTGTCGATTGGACATGTGTTGTTTTGGAAAATTATCCACCAAAAAATTGGAGAAACCATGAGAAACCGAAACCTCCTCACTTCTGCGAAACCGAAACTCCTCACTTCCAGCCTTGCTGAAATGATTCTTTAAGTTAGCATCTATGGTTTGCATGAAACTCTTGCCCCAACATGCACCAGCTTTGTTCCCCATGTGTTGGTTGTATCCATTTGAGTTTGGGGCTTCTCTGCCCCGGTTCCAAATCCTTGAGGGAATCATGTTGTTGGGCGTGTCCCTATTTTGGTAGACTTGACTTGGCTGGTTCATGCGCTAATCCGTTAATCATTAGATATCTCAAGCAAAGAACAGGAATATGTCCAGAGACTATGGATACAACGCAAATCATCTTCATATCTCCTTATATTTCCTTTGGAATCTTTAATTTTTTGGAGAACCCAAACTATCCCAACAAATCAACTAGCTCAGCCTTTTAGGTCGAGGACACCATTCCTTGAAGCTCACAGTGCCCGAAGAGTTTCATCTCAGTTCTGCCGACCTGCTTGGAGTTCCGGTCGTGGATCCCTTGGGGCCGATTCCCGGTGCCAATCGGGATCGGATGAGTCTGAGAAATATTGGGATTATGCAAAAGTAAACCATCAGACTACCATAAATGGGAAGAAAGTCTTCCCATTTATGGTAGGTTTTTTATTATTGGGTTTACCACATTACACACAATCCACACAAGAACTAGCCAATAATCCAAATTTACTAGAAATTTATGGGCATTAAATCGCATTAATCAGTACAGATTGACGGTTCATGATCGTGTCTCCCAAATTGATAATGATAGTTTGATTCAATAGAATGAGGGTATAAGTGGTATAACAAATCAATTTGGACTTGTCAAAAAACCACATGGGGCCCCAAATCATTCATTTTAGTAGGATTTTCCATCATAAACCATCCATTTTGGGACCCCCGTAAATTTTAAGCAATACTCATGTGGATATCCCACCATTGGTGCCAGGTGTTAGCAATCGGGCAGACCAACGAGGCACTGGTGTCAGTGCCAGCCAGGTCGCCATGGCCATGAGTACCTGGGGGTTCACCATGTAGTCATGGTAAATGGGCCCCAGATTGGGGAAATCACCAGCCTGGCAGCCCGGTGGGCAGATGTGACAGCCGTGCTGATTGGAGGATTCAGACTCTGACATCACTTGCTGCGACCGGCTCTAGCTTTTGCTGTCCACATCAAAAGGACTGTCCAATCCAAATCCAAATGAGGCGCTCAGAAACCCTTAAAGAGCCGCAAACAATACGCGTCCAAAGCCATAAATTGCGCTATTCCGAGGTACCTGTTCTCAACAGAAGTTTAATCCTCTCGGATCATTGACGAATGGCCTCTCAAAGGCCGGCCAAGGAGATCAACTGAAACACATGGAAACACACCTAAGATGTCCTAAGTCTCTTTGTATCATCTTAATGAGCCGACTCTAAAAATGGACTCTCCAACAATTCGTGTCTTTCCATAGCGGAAGCGTTCCATGATGTCAACATATGTCAACCATGGTTAACTCCACCGACCTTTTTTCAGTGTTTTGCTGGCACCGTGTTGCCATGCGAGACCCCAGTCAAAAGACCGTGGAGGTGGAGGAGTGCATTTTTTGATCGAGATAGGTCAGATAGGTGTGATTGAGAACAATGATTTGATCAGCCAAAATGTGGATTGGATTTATGATTCACAGTGATTTACACATTGAAAAGAACTGCGGATTTTTCAGACAAACCCAGAAGGACCCCTGAGTTGTGTTTTTGTTTTTCAAATCTGGCAATCTAGTCCGGCAAGGTAATTCCGTAGTTTGTAGATTCTATAGATGATGTTCCAGTCTTATTTCCGACTGTATATAACCAAAAGTGACCAAAAGAAGCAGCAGCTTCCACCAGAATAGTTTATACAGTATCAATACCACCAGAACACAATAGTTTATACTTGCCGGTGAGATATTATACATGTATCTAAGATATATATCTATTATATATATATATTTATATATTTAGTATATATATTAAATATCTATGATCAATAATGATTATCACCAATGATAGAGCGGTGCTCGGTCAAGCAGGAGCGCTTACGCTTCGATGAAGCGTCGCTGGAGCGTTTCTTGTCCCAGCAGGCGGCCTTCCAAATTATCGTCGCCAAGGAATGGTGGAAGTTCGGAGGCATCAGTTGCACCAAAAAAAACACCTAGCCCTACTGTTTAAGGGGTCAGTTATATGTAGATATACATAAATATATTGGTAATTGATTGGTAATTGATTGGTAGTTGATTGGTAATTGATTGGTAATTGATTAGTAATTGATTGGTACTTGATTGGCAATTGATTGGTAATTATGACATGTAGTATTGCGGTAAGTATACGTATGCATACAAACCTTGGAGCATTGATCCTGCTGTCCAGGGCCTGCCTGGCTTCAAAGAGGGAGCCATCAAGGTGAGGAAATTTGGTTATGGTCAGCAAGGGAGGCCCAGTTTCAGATCGGGATACCACTTGCGATTTAGCAGATTCAGCTTGACCAGGCCAGGATGTCTCTGTGTATACTCATATATTGTATGTTAACCATATGACATGTTATACTCTTATACTGTATCTTTATCATATATATATATATATTATATATACACTGTATCTTGATTATTGTGTATACTCATCTTTGATGTTATGACATTACATTAAATATGTTCCATTAAATGCTCCGTTACATGAAGTTCCAGAGTCGTTGGCGTTACCTGGGACCATCACACGCCGTTGTGAATGAAATGACCCCCAGAAATTGGATAGAAAACCTGGAAGCAGACACGACTCAGTACGACTCAGTAGCCAGCTAAAAACATCTACCCTCTGGTAATTTGTTACATAGCGAACTGGAAAATGGCCATAGAAATAGTGAGGTTTCCCATTAATAGCTATGGTGATTTTCCATAGTTTTTTGTTAACGTTTACCAGGCCGGGTAAAAACCATAGATTCATGTTGACCACATCGCAGCCGAGGTCAAATCCCACCTACTGTTTGCAGGTGGCCAATCACAGGTCACTTGGCAGATCTTGGCAGCCCGGATACCCCCCAAATGGATCCATTTTATGGGGATGCTTTGATGGATATATAATGATACTTAACTAGTTGGACTACTTTGGGGTCCCCCGTTTTCAGTATGGAACTATGAAACACTATGAAACTTGGTGATCGTGGTAAGCTACTCTACAAGAAATGATGCATAGCCGCATAGCTATGAGAAGTGTTCCACTCGTTTGTAAGAAGTGTCAAGGAGTCCTTAACGTGAGTTCGCACTTCGCTGGCAAAAGCTGATTGCACAAGGTTTCCCCACCATTTCAAGGGGTTTCTAGGCCAACCTTGCTTGGGATGAATGGATTATTTTCTGGAGGCAAAATTATACCCAGCCAAGAATTATTTCTGTTTAGATATGCCATCGTGCCACCCCTCGGCTTGAGGTATGTGCTGAGGAAGCAGCCCCCAGGCGAAACGGTCTGAAAAATGGAGAGGTTGCAACAAACACGGGGAGAAAACAGTTAATGTGGGTTTAAAAATGCCATAAACCACCCATTTGGGAATGGTTTATACCACCTATTTATGGTGATTTGGGGGAGGGCTTATTATTAACCCACAGTATTAAATATGACAAGACAATGTAAAACATGATGAATCGAGGAGTGTTTGGTTAGTGGGGACAGTGGGGATTGGTGGTTTCAACGCTTCACGAAAATGCGTAGAAAATCCAATGACAATGGAATAGCACCCTTTGAACCTGTGTGTAATATTGTGTAATCTACAAATACCGATACAAAATGACCTAAGCAATGCGTGGGTTTCACATGTAATCAAATATGTACAAGTTGATGTTTCCATGTGTGTCCATCTTGCGACCATCTATAAACCTATAAACTTGATATTATATATATATATATATCATATTATATCATATTATATTATATTATAATTATGTATATATATATGTATGTTTGTATATCACAGTTCCATTTTTCAGATTGCAACCCCCCAACCCCCAAGCGGTCCCCCTTTAGATCAAATCAAGGCAAGTTGATCCGTGGTGCCCACGCGGTGGACCGAGAGTTTCGAGTCATGAAGGCTTTGAACCAGGCGATGTGGGAGACTTCCGGTGAAGCGGTGAAACAGAAAAAACCAGGTTGAATGGATTGAATATCAGGCTTAGTTTCGAGATTTGAAACTCATTTATGAAATATTGGTATATTGATGTATTAATTGGGTTTAATGTCGAAGATTTTCATCTTTACGACTTGGGTTTGCTTGCTTTTTTTTGGCCATTTCAGAGCAACAAAGTCTCCCATACGAGAGGTCTCCCATGTCATCATGTCTCGCTGTTCCGACAAGAACCAAGAAGAACCAACAAGAACCAACAGAACCAACACGAACAATAACAAACCCAACAAGGAACAAGAACAACAACAAGAAACAAGAAGAACAGAAGAACAAAAACAACCAGGACAAGGCAAAACCCGTGCCCGAATCCAAACGAAACACGTTTGTTCGAAATTGCTGCCTTTGAGCCGTGCGAGAAAAAAAACAATGGCCCCAACATGTTGCCAATAGCGTGCAAGGAGATTTTGAAGATCAACCACGCCATTGGAATTTGTTCAGGTGGGTTACGAAGTTCCTCCGGTGCACGTGCTCTGCGAAGACCCGCAGGCACGGTTAAAAACCGTTGGGGGTTGGTGTGATGATTGGCCGGTTGCCGTTGATTTTCCTGAAAGGTTTCACTAATATAGTTTCGTTGGCAAATGTTGTCAATGCATTATATTGATATTATTTTATACGAAACTAGTGAGTGATATGCTTTTACAAAGAACTGTTTTTTTGTGCAGTTTCTGGCAGGTACATCATCCAATCACAAGATCCCTACCCTCTTAAAAATGGAATTTGAGGGCGGGGGAGTCGTACTGAAATTTCATTTTAAAATTCCATTTTCGCAATCATGCTTTCTCAATGATCAATATTCCTCATCATTCCATGTCATTGGCAAGCAGATGAAAATTAAATACTTGCGCTTAGCTCCGGAGGAGCTGAGCACATGTCAGACTGAAGCAGCACATATGTAGGGATGGCATCCCTCCAAAAATTGCGCCGCCGTCATCATGCTTGCACTTAGCTCCTCCGGAGCTAAGCGCAAGTATTTTCTACCCAGTGCCCAAGGCTTGTTAAGAAATGTTACTTTACAATTCCATTTGAGGGGGTGGATCACTATCCCAGGGTTTCCAAGCAAAAAAAAATGGAATTCGACAGCTTGGTTTTGTCCCCCCCGCCCTCCCCCTCTATAGGGGTAGGGATATCACAAGAGATATTTTCATAGGGGGCTCTCTTACAGTGAATGATTCAAATGCAGGGCATGAAATCAGCAACCACGAAATGATGGTGATCTTCTAGTGGTTCTTTCATGAGACTTCAGATCAATGAGGTGGTCGTGACCCCACATAACTGGTGCCAGTGGTTGGATGGTTTCTCCCCGCACTCAACATGTCATTTCCCATAGGATCCATGTATGGTATATATGGTAACATTTACCATCAATATACACCCAATGTTACCATATATGCCATACATGGATCCTATGGGTTTATATTCGTGATTTTCCGATTTTCCATTGACATGGCTGAGTTTCCTCCATTTTGCTAGTTGCGAGTTACTATAGTTATCTCACCAGTTTTACTCCACTTGCTTGAAATATGTGTGTCAATTTTGGATGGTGTTCCGACACTTTCTCTACATAAGGTCATCGGCACGCCCTTCTATGTGATGTCCTTCATGGAGGCCAAAGCTGGTGAACCGCCTCGGTTTTTGTGTCCGGTGTAAAAGATGCCAACATGTTTTATCATGATGCGGTTCCAGACTGAGAGTTGCTAGGATAAAATGAGTTGGGTAGGGATCAATACCTATTAATACCATTTTTAATGGGATGAACATCCATTTACCAGCTATTTTGATGTTCACCAGGGGTACAAGGTTTTGACACACTGCCAGTTGTTTTCTATGTTTGATTCAAACCGGTTTAACGCTGAATGGCTGAATGGCAGTGACACAAACCGGAAATCCCCACGTGCAATGAGTAGATCATGAAGAAATCAAGGCTACTAGCTACTTAAAATGACTAGACTACTAGACCGACTTGTAGACCCTATCTAAGATCAGCCATAAACGACTTATCACATTTAATCATGTTCCAGGATACAAGGTTGTACTGGGGACCCAGAGCACACTACATGACAAAACCACTAAAAAAACGGAACCCAAAACCGTCAAACCCAGATTGGGATATCAGGTCCACAAGTGGTGCATTACCAGGGCCCAAGCGACAAAATCTCTTTGCTTGTATATAGCCCTTGGTGACTTTCTTAAACACTATGGGATCCAGAATGTTACAGCACATAGGTTTGTATCAAATTTCAACCCCAAATTCCTGCCTGGGCAGTTTCAACGGTTTACTACTTGTCCATCCCAATCTTGAAGATTCCCAAGGGCGAAGTCATGATGTTTGGTGTCCTTGTGTGTGTGTGGTTCAACCACCATGCAGCCATTCTTGACAGTCAAAATGTTGGATTTGCAATCATTTTACCCTCTGGTAATTTAACATAGCTATTGAAAATGGCCATTTATAGTTGATTTTCCCATTAAAAATGGTGATTTTCCATAGCATGTTAGTTTACCAGAGGGTACTCGGAAAACAAACAATCGCCCAGTCGTTGTTCCAAGGACTTGCTCTGCTACATGGAGAGCCTCATGGGGTTCCGAACAAAAAAGTATTTAGCCCTGGGTCAAAATTTTGGACACGCTTTGGGCTTCGGGTGGTCATCACCATCTCAAATCAATCCATGTTTTTCGGTCGACCCACTTGATTGAAACCATCCCCATTTTGTTCCACGCATTCACACCAAAACGTATGAAACAGCCAGGGACGCATCGCGGACAACGGCCTGCTGAACCTTCCGAAGGAGGAGCGGCCTGCGGTGATGCAGTCCATCGTGCAGAGCCTGGCAAAGTTTCTTGTAGCAGTGCGAAGCGCTTCCCTGGGAGATGAAGAAGAATCGCAATCATCATTTGTCATCCTCTATCATCATCTATCCTAATTATAATTATGATAATTATGAGAATACTACTATAGTAATAATAGTAATAGAATTATTCATCATCATCATCATCATCATAGCAATACCATGCATCATGGTCAACATATATGCTGGTAAATCACGGCAAACTTTGAATATCTTGATTTGCAGTAGTGATTCATGATGTCATGCCTGAAACTCGGAAGTGTGCAAGCTGGATTTTTGTTTGTTTCTACCGCGTTGCAATTCCCTTGGAAGAAGAAATATCGTTGAATCGCGGGGTGGAACATGTTCAAAAAAATGGTAGACATGTCGAAATGTCCGCACACTCCTGGCTCGATGTGTGGCTGCCGTTGGCCGATTTCGGAGTATCAACGGCTTTCCAAAAGCTGTCCAAATGCAATAATGATTACAGTTGCTTGTATATATCCACCGTATCCACTCTTGGCAGGTTGTTGTCCACATTTTATCATGTAGCTGTTTTCACTGATATAGATATAGATTCTATAGATATTCCCAAAAACGACGAAACTTCTCAAGCCTCATGAAATCTCGCTGCCCCCAGGCTCCACGGCTATGACCCAAAGGAGTTGGGCTTGCTGCAAGGTGCGGTCCCCGGTGGGTCCCCGGTGGGTCCCCGGTGCGGTGGACGCTCGTCGCGTTGCACAGGAAGCAAACCCTTTGGAAAGATGGGAGGATTCTATGAGCCGCACGTCTGCAGGGTGGCGCCACGGCCATTCCGGCCCGGCAAGCCCAAAATGAGGGAAAATGTGAGGAAAACCTGGGAAGAATATGAAAAAATATGAAAAACATCATGGTCTTGCTATGTAGTTGTCTCTAGAAACTTACTCGTGTGTGGCTCAACCAACTGCCGGGCCAATAAATCGGGAGAGAAACCCACCAGCAACGCATCAAAACCCGGCAACCGATTGATAGTTGCATTTAAAAAAGCAGTACAATTTGAGGTATGTCTTCCTGAAAACTAGCAACTTGGATTACTTGGATTACTTGGATTACTTCATGAAAGTCTAATTTTGGGATGTTTGGAGATCATCACTTTACATATAGAACATCTTTTTCTGAAACCTGCAACTCTGCTCGGAGCAATCTCTCAGGAGGCAGATTCGAACCCTTCAACGCACCAGTGAAGCGCAGGCGCCATGTTTGCCTGTTGAATCCACCACAAAATCTCGGCGTATGTGAAACAAGCTGCTGCTTCACATAAGTAGCATGTTAATTACGAAAAGTCTCACATGATGCAGCTGAAACCTATAAAAAGTTCTGTGCCTGTTGCGAAAAAAAACAGTTTGAAATCTTTAAAAATCTGAAAAGGCATTTTAAATATCAATCAATATCAATATCAATATCAATCATTGCTTTTCATGACTTAAAACTTCTGATGAAATCCCTAAATTCTGAAATCTGCAGGTCTCCAACTCCCAGGGCCAGGTGCCTCCCATGAAGGCCATGCCGGAGCTATTGAGGCACGGCAAGCTATGGCCTTCAAATTCGAAAAAGCTGTTTATTGATCTGTTAAGTCTGTGAATTACTGTGAATTACTGTGTTATTGGTTTTATAAAATTCTGTGAATTTGCGGTGTTTAATTTTACAAGTCTGTCTTTTCTATTCGTATTTTGCGAAGGTTTGATGGTTGTCTCCCGACAGCGCATGGTAGGAATTTCTGGGATTTCATGGGATGATTCAAGGACAGGGCCGGCCGAGCATTGCCTCGGAATTCTTATTGATTGGTTCCTCCATGTTCCCATTTTCTTTGGCTATCTGTATTAGTTCTCCAGTTGGTTTTCATCCATGGTTCCCAAATTTTGGCTGGTTGAGGTTCAGTATCTCCCCATTTTGTCGTTTCACACTTGGCAAAATTGACGCCAAATTCATGGAAAGGATGTCTCCCAGAATCGGGAATGAAAGATTTACAGTTCCCCTATTTTTTTCCTGCCAAACACATCAAACACCATGATTTCCTGTCAATGCTCCCTTCAACGAATCCATCAAAAAAATCCACTAAAAACCATCTCATTGTCCCAGACATGGTTGAAGGCTATGAAAAACTGGATGTATATACTATAGATAGATAGATAGATAGATACATAGATACATAGATACATAGATACATACATACATATGCAACTCGATAATATATATATATATATATACAATATATATACGTATCATTCTGTATATGTAAATATTTGGTGTTAAGAAACCTGGTGTTCTGCTGAAGATGGTCCCTTTTCTGCGCTAGAATTATCTTGATTGGTTGCCAGGTTCTTCAAGGACAACATGCCGCCAGACAGGTGCCCTAAAATGGTGGGAAAAAATCCAGCATTTCGCCCATCGAAATGGTGGATCCATATGGTCTCCATTTTTTGTTGCATCGAATCGTCGTTGATTCTTAAGAGGTTTGAAGAAAAGGTCAGAAAAAAATCCACAGCCAATCCCTCCAGTTTTTGATCTGAAAAATTGGCTGTGGATTAAAAGTCACATATTTGAGAGGCTGACCTTTCCTAAATGGGCCATGACCTGAATGATGATCGTAGCCTAATTTCAGAATCATGGTGGCCATCCACTCACCATGATCCACCATCGCCATCATCGCTTGTTGTGGCGTTATATACCCTCATCCTCATGGGAGTATCTACCCAGGATTGCATAGACTCTGGCATAGACTTTTCTTGATGCCGGTCATTCTCGACCATGGCCATCATCATCATCATCATCATCATCATCATATTCCAGAGCTGCTCGTTGGTGTCCAATTCAGCCCAAACCTTCGGTGAAGGGTGGTGGTAACTGGTGGTAACTGGTGGTAACTGGTGGTAAATGATGTACTGTAATAGATACTTTGATCCGCCCAGTTATTAACTGGGAATGTCTATTGTATTATCATCACTACCCAGCTAAGAAATGTCTAGAAGCGTTTTTGTTTCGGATATGGGAGCCGTCCGTAAAAGCAGGTAACAAATTTATGAATTGATGCGCTTACTCTGCTTTGCGCGATTGCCAAAACCTGCATCGCGATAGGCTGAGCGATTGGTTGGCGATTGGTTATACGGCTACGACGACGACGGCGACGACGACGACGACGACTACTACTACTACTACTAGTACTAGTACTAGTACTACTACTAGTACTAGTACTAGTACTCGTACTTGTACTAGTGCTAGCACTTTTTGTACTAGAAAAAAAAAAGTTCTAGTACTCGTACTTGTTCTACTTCTAGTGCTACTACTACTACTACTACTACTACTACTACTACTACTACTACTACTACTACTACTACTATACTACTACGAGTACTACTACTAATACTAGTACTAGTACTACTACTAGTACTACTACTAGTACTACTACTAGTACTAGTACTACTACTACTACTACTACTACTACTACTACTACTACTACTACTTTTCTAGTACTCTCGTACTAGAAAAAAAAAAGTTCTAGTACTCGTACTTGTTCTACTTCTAGTACTACTACTACTACTACTACTACTACTACTACTACTAGTACTAGTACTAGTACTAGTACTAGTACTACTACTAGTACTACTACTAGTACTACTACTACTACTACTACTACTACTACTAGTAGTACTAGTACTAGTACTAGTACTAGTACTAGTACTAGTACTACTACTAGTACTACTACTACTACTACTACTACTACTACTACTACTACT
>Ga0126342_10012950_pt1 | contig 14830 bp, 14 predicted proteins | sample Cyp1metagenome_FD_92528 | JGI IMG/M metagenome (GOLD analysis project Ga0126342, IMG submission 92528) | Coral microbial communities from Lord Howe Island, Old Settlement Bay, Australia - Cyphastrea 1 metagenome | ecosystem: Host-associated > Invertebrates > Cnidaria > Coral ... | reverse complement strand
GTAGAGGTCGTCAGGTCCCCGTCAGACATCGTCCAAGAGAGTTCACAAACGTGTACAGAACATCCGATGACGTTCCTGTCTCGTCCAAGGTTGAACAGCATGAAGCGCAGGTGAGAGCACGTCAGCTCCAGGAAACTGTGAAGCTTCATGATTCCGATGTAGCACCAAGCTGTGGGTTTTGTTGTTGGAACGAAGACACATGTGACATCACGTGCAAAGAATGCAGATTTGTTAGCCGCCCCAAAGCCCTTAGAGATGTCAGTCGTTTCCCATCAATTGCAACCGCCGCGCCAAAGGCCGGTGTGAGTTGGCTTGTCGATTCCGGTAGCGAGTCTGACTTAAGTCTCCAAAGGTATGCTGAAGGGTAGGGATGTCAAAGCATATTAAATTGGATGGAGGATCACCTCCCCGAGTACCAATATGGTCTCATGGCGACCAACGCCGATGGACATGACGCCCCCGGCATCCTCTTCAACGGTGTCGCATACGAGCTCGAACTGATAGGTTCCTCCGATGTCGAGTCTCTTGCCAAAGCTGTCCACGTGGACAAGCGATTTGCCGATTTTGCCACACGTGTGAACAAGGTTTGCAGGGGTATTGCGTCATGCTCCCGAGTCCCATTGGACAAAGAGCTGCTCATTGATTTGGAAGATTTCGCAAAAGCTTTCCGCAAGGAAGTGCCCCCTGATGTGTACATCACAGTCAGCAACTTGTTCGGCGTGGCAACGAAGATGGATCGGCATGGCAAAAGCAGATTTCAGTTTCTCCGCGCTCGCATTGGAGAACTCGGCTATGAAAACAATCTGGAAAGCGTCTTTGTCCCAGTGAAAATCCGCGCCATCCAAGGCCACTCTAAAGAAGCCTTAGAAAGAGCCGGTGGACTTTACGCAAACTCCATCCAGGTCTACTGTGCTGAAAACGTCAGCCCGGAGCGAAAAGCCGCCCATTTGCGACATGGCGGAGGTTCCGACGGTTGCCTATCATCACACGATGAGAAGCAACTGCATGGAAGAGCATTGCCCGAAATGGCCTCCTCCCTGGCGGCGGAGAAACCGTGAATTCAGGCAGAGCTCACGTCTACCTTTCTGACAAACGCTATGGCGCTGATGGCTATCGCTCTGGATTGCGTGGACAATGCCCAGTTGAGGTCAAGATCGTACTGCAGCAGGCTGTCCAAGGTGGTGTTATCTTCGGCCGAACTGAGATGGACGGGATCACCACATCGGAAAGAATAAACTTCCCAGTACATCGCGAGCATTTCTGAGGATGACAGGGAGATTTTGTGGAGCCGCGCCGAGAGCAATCTCGAGCCCAGCACATGGGAAAAGCTGGCAGAATCCTCAATCCCAACGTGTTCGACTCACTCCGCGTGATGACAATGATACCTCCAATGATGTCGCCATGGATGACACCAGCACAGGGCAACCCGATGCTCCGTCCACAGCAAGTGCCGACCAAGCTGATACCAGGGTGCGCAGTGACCAGCCACCCTCGCGGGTGCGCCGTGTCTACGTTGCACCGAAAAGTGCCGAGCCATTCACATGGGGATTGCCTTCTTTGCATGGTGGAGTACGTCAGCGGCCAGGTCACCTGCACAACTTGTGGATACGAGCCTCTTCCTGTTGACGAATCAGGTGAGATCAAACGACAACCAAACCGCAGAACGAAGGTACTCGAGAAGCGCATGAAGAAGCTTGCGGAATTTGGAATGAATTTGGTATGTTCGGAAAAGTCAACTCCACGCTACTAGCCACCCTTACAGGTGAGCAGGCTGATGCACTTCGAAAAGAGATGGGGGCACGAGGCATTACCAGCCTGGAGTCGTCTGTCCTGAGAGATTGCAGAGATCGCTACAAAAGGGCGAAGCAGATGGGCTATGAAAATGTTGAAGACCGCTATGCCAGCGATGTGACTTTCTGCGACAGGGTGCATGAGGATGGCAGAGGGCTGAATGACTGCATCTTTGGTGACATGATGGCATTTGCAAATTTGCCAGATCCGCCTCGCACCAGGACTCAGGTATCAGCTAGCGTCGCCGCTTAATGCCGAACATGCCAACTGTCTCTCGAAGTTGATTTACATGTCTCAGCCTGCAGGTGTGGATGGTTTCCCCTTCGAGTTCAAGCAAAAGTGGACCAAGGTGTGGGGCTTCATGTTTGGGCGACACGTTTTCAGTGAGGCCGAGTACGTCGAATACATTGGTCGAAAGAATTCCTACAGGCAGCTTCTTACATGGTCCGGAATCATCCAAGTCCCTTTTGACGGGACGCAAAGATTCCTGGAGGAATTGTATGAACGCAACCTTCCCTTGGCGCTTGAAAACATTGAAAGGAAGGAGAAGCAAAGCGTAGCTGCAAAAGCCAACCCTCAGGCCGAACGCAAAAGGCAGGCTGAGGAGGAGGCAGTAGGAACACCAACAGCGGCTGAAGCAGTGACCAGCTCCGCGCGAGCGGCAGCCTCATCCGGATCAACGCCATTTCTCGTGCCAGAGGCACCAACCCGAAAGAGCGGCGCAAGACCCTTCCTGGAGCCAGAAGTGCCACCGTCACCGAAGGCATCCAGCTCAGATCGCCCTGATGCTTCTTGGAGTTGGAATAGAGATCATTACGGTGCTCGCCGTGAATGGAGCTACTGGCGAGGGGCGTGGCATTTCCGAGATGGGGCCGGTGGCCGTTGGATTCTCTGGAACCGCTAGATATGATGTGTAGCCTTTTGCAAGATGTGGCATGGTAAGTTGCCTTCCCTTGCGTTGCTATATGGGCTTTCAGGCTTGAGCTTTTTAGAGAAACTTTTGAAATGCGGCATAAAATTCCCAAAAGCCAAATAAAAACAAACCGGCTACCCGCGAGGGTTAGCTCGTTCATTGGTTGCTCAGTCTCGCCGCAGTCTCTGCTCGCCTGAGGGGGGTGTAAAAACTCCTGCAGTAAAACCCTATGTTCCATGTACATCATATCGCCTACATTGCAGCGTCGGTTCAAAAGTGCCGAGTGCTTACCGGCAGATTAGTTGTTGTGGTTCATCCCCATTGTATAATAACTACATTGGTGGCTGACCTGGTAAAATACAATATTCAGCGTTCTAAAACTACACTCCCTTGAAAAACATGAATGTTGGTCCACTTTTCCGACGCAGGATTTAAATGCAAGCATGACAAAACATGATTCAATGCCAGCTTTTGATAGTCCAACGAGTGATAAAGCAATGCGCCATGGCATTGGACATCCATGACCGTTTGTAAGCAGAAACAGCATCTTATTGTTGACAAAACACATCAAGTGTCCATCTCGTCATGTCTGAAGCTCAGCACTCTATCGAAAAAAATCACACATCCTTACAGGGCGATCAAATACCACACAAGTTGAAACATTGTTCAGACATTTCCAGCAGCTTCACAATCTTCTCGCAGTAGCTTCATCACACCAAATCCTTTGGTTTGGAACCTCCAAATTTGGAAGCTTCCATGACACGGTAAGACATTAGCAAAACATGTTCATTCCTAGTCTGTCTTCATACGGCTCCCACCTCCTTGGCAAAAGCTGAGACAGCATCTCTCCAGAATCTTTCAAGATCTTCGCAGCTACCCTCCTCCAATTAAACCAGCCTAGATACCTTCTATTCCTACTATATAATTATTGTATTAATAATGTATTAATTGTATTGAATCAACATGCGAAATCATGTGAATGGATTGATTCCATGGTGTGACATTCTTTGAACAAACACCTTTCGCAACAAATTTCTTGAGGGCTTTGGAGCTGAAGATCTCTCCAGCAAGCTGCAGCCGCCAAATAGACTGCATTGAGTTTCAGATTCGGTTCACTTCGCAGATTTCACAGGTCCTTGAGGATGTTGTTACAATATGTTACAATGTTGTTATTGCCCTCTGTTGTTACACACTGAACAAAGAATTGAAGCCGCATAAGATGCACAAGATTGCACCATGAAGCGGCAGTCGGCGTGCGTGCGACCGCTCAGAAAGGATGTGTGCTTTGCACGCTCATCACTCACCTGCTTCAAGATGGAAAAAAAACCGTCGCAAACGTTCGCACATGAAGTTGATGCTTGCAAGGCAGAAAGAGTCAGAAAGGCAAGTCCGCTTCTGTGGAACTGTTCAACCTCTGGTCCCTTTTGTCCAGTGACATCCAGTGACACTTCAGACATGTCCCTCTTGCAGCTCTTAAGGTTGGGTTACCGTGCTTGCCCCATCTTGCCCCAACTCATCTCTTTCTCGGACCGAACTTTCTGTCAAACTATGTCGTAACATGTCGTAACTATGTCAAACTGTCACTCAAACCTGGAGAGAAATCGGTCCACGAGGCTCTGCTGTGCTTGTCGCGCAATGGATGCAATGGCCTTGCCACTTCCCCGAGCTGAACATGTTTCCGAACATGTTTGCCACTGAGTATTCTCTGGTACGCACACTTTCCATCACTATCCCACTTCAGAATGCGAAATTTGTCCAGTGGAAACAAAATTAAATAGCTCTATCACACGCTATCAATCATTTTGCTGTGCTGAGTCTTGTGCGGACGTATTCATGTTCGAAGGATTGTGAAGGCTTGAAAAACAAAACTCAGCAAACCCTTCCTGCCTGGAATGGTTGCTCATTGATAGGGGTAAGTCGCAGGCCTGCAGAGGCACCCCAATTTTGTACGCAGTAGTCTTGAGCCGCAGCCATATTCATCACACATGATGACAAGATATGAAAAACGAACAATTCTTGATCAACCGTGCCTTCGTAGGGATCGACCACCTTACATCCGAACCAAAGCAAACCACACAAAAATTGGAATGCAACTTGAACCCAATGTATATTTTATACTAGTTCAGTTCAAACTTACTTTCTACCATGCTATGGTTGTCTCAAGCTGAAAAACTCCTCTGCTGTTTCCAGACTATGAGACCATTCCGTTCAAAACCCTGCATACGACTAGAGCAACTGAGCGAGAAGGCCATGTCGTTCATCATCAGCCTGTGAAAAAACTGCCACAAGATGCCGAAGTGCAGAGCTTGTATGAGCTTGTACATCTGGTACTATTGAAAAGAATTGATTTAGGCTATTTCCCACTTGCGCTCCTTGACAGCTTGGTCTTAAGCAGTTCAGTGGCTTTGACCTTGGCTGTGATCTTTTCATCCTGGTAAATGGGAACCGCCAACGTGACCGAACAAATTTCAAGTTCGTTTCCTAAACACAGCTCTGCTGGCTGTGACATTGTTGCTGCATCAGGTTCGGAGATACAAATTCCCTACGGATGTTTCACTATTGGTGATGTGTTGCTTCTCAATATTTGGGCTATCAACTGGAATTCTATCAGTCTTGACCGGTCCCTGTGATGCCCGTTGTTGGAAATAGAATGAAATAGAATTAAATAGAATCAAATGATGTCAATCAGTTTTGAAGTCGGCCTCTAGCTAGTTTTGATGTCGGTAGGATCTGTTTCAACGTGCGACCTCGCCCTGAGGTAGACGCTTGACTGGTTCCATCGTGCCTCACTGTGGCCCCCGCCCGGCTCAATTTGACAAGGCATGTGGCCTTTCCTCACATTTCCTCACCACCCGAAAGCTTCAACTTGTGCACTCAGCGATGCTCAGCGAACGGCCTGGTTTCTGACATCTGGATGGTTTTTCCTGAGAGCAAATGAGAACAGGATAGAGTATAGAGTATAGAGAGTCCGGAAATGCAGTGCAGTCCACGGAGTTTCTGTTTCAACCGGAAACCACTACAGTACTCGTAGCAACTTCAGCACATATTAGCCAGGATGCAGAATCATCATGTTGCAGCTGATTCCTACTATTTTCAACCCGTTCGGCACTCTTCCAGCATTCTTCCTTGTTCAGCTTGTATATTGTATTCAGTTTGTTTAGACTTGGATTTTGGAAGCTTTTGTCTCTTGGACTCCACGCCCAGACTTCCAAGACTTGTCGGAGGCAGAGTTGCAGGTGCCCGTGCTGACAGACAGCTCGTGGCTGTCGTAGAAGGGGGTGGCACAGAGGCTCTCGTGCTTACTGCAGCTGGAGAAGTTGCCTCAGCGAAACAATCCAATCAAAGTGCCAAGTGAAACAATCACAAAGATTCACAAACAGCAAAAAGGTGCAAAATTCATCAAGTTCCAAATCATTTCAAAACTAAATTCCAAGTACAATGACAGAGACCCGTTGGGGTTGTTACAGATTGGGGGGTTTGCAAACCCCAGGCGGAATCCCCCAAGCAGACTAATGACAACAAGGGGGGGGCCAAACAACAACGAATCCCCCGATCAAGAGCACCCCACCCTGATTCACAACTCCCTTCCCCTGTTGCTCTCAGTTGTGGCCCAATACTTTACGTGTCTACACGATACACGCTAGGAGCTCCGTCTAAGCTACTGGCCTGTCTAAGCTACAGCCCTACTAATCCTACTATATAATCTACTGATATCTACTGACTGTTTTCTACAAACACCGAGCACCATGGAACTCTGCGGGCAGCAACTTCGCCCACACCATCTGCGCAGCAGCTCCTCCGCCTTCTGCAGCCCTAAATGAAAAAACAAAATGGTACGGAGACATCGCGCATCACAAGGACACCATCGAATCCTAGTTCGAGTAAGGAATTTCCGAGCAGACTCGCTGTGCACCATATGGTAAGGTGCAGCATTTCATGCGCGCGCCATCACTTTACGGCGCTTGACACAACAACCTGGATGCAGCCACCCCACTGCGATTTGCAACCAAACTTGTCCAAACGCCATAGAACTAGGCACGCAGCAACCCTCCTGACACCATCCTGAATCACTTTCTTCAGTGACCTACTAAGCTACTGGCTACTGACCTCCTGCACCACTGATCCTATGATTTATTTACTGATCAAACTCCAGCTACTGATTTACTGACTTCTTGATTCACTGAGAGGGCCGGTCTAGTGGATAAGACGCATCCCTCATGTGTCAGACCCAGATTCAATACCCGGGAGCAACACTAGGCAGACAGGCGGGCCACTACCCCAGCCCTGCAGTTAAGGGGATGAGCTAGGGTGTGGTCTGTAAAAACTCTCTCTCTTTCTCTTTCTCTGTCTCTCTCTCTCTCTCTTTCTCTCTCTCTCTCTCTCTTCACTGATCTATGGTCTAACATCATCTGCTGACCTCTGATATTGACCTCCTGCTTCTCTGATCCTCTGATCTATTGATTTCTTGATCCAAGCCGCTGACCTACAAGTACAAATCTACTTTCCTCTACTGCCTTCTATGTGCTTCGCACTGTTCTCTTCTGTACTCTCGTGCAGATCTACACTGTTGCATGTGTTCGTAACTCGGACATTTCTTCCTCAAGTTCCTTTGGTAAAGATATGTATTTATTATATATATTTTATTACAATGTTTTTCACAGTTAGCATCATCTGAAACATCTATAGTACACACCATTGATTTTAGCATTCAGTCTACCTCACTGGTCAACGTGCCAAGCCCGTGAAAAAGACTCTTTGCAATGAGTGGAAACTGCCAGCATCATTCAAAACCTGATCAACACATTTTGAGTCACATTGAGTGTGCGGCTGCCGCCACCCTGACACGAGATATCAAGAGATCATGTTGACACAGCTTGGAATAGCAAATTCCAGTGCGCCCCGAAGTGCTGCTTCAATTCTCGGATTCAGAAACAAAACAACCGAACACACCCAAACACTTTGTAGTTTCTGGTTTCAAGGACTTTTCTCATTTTCCAAAGCGAGACAAAACTGAAGTCGGAGGTCCGAACTCATTCAAGGCACTGTTCGCAAAATGCAAATTGACTTGGGATTGCTTTGTGCAGTAGCTGTCACTGGAATACATTCATCGAAATAGCTTCAAAGCTGTAGGTTGGACTCTTCGATTCTTCGATCAAAAAGTTGCATTGGGTGATATATGATGATGTTTTATGATTTCATGATTTTTTATGATGTGTACTGAGTTTTACGCGCGAACATCCTCAAAACATGACAAAGCCCGCCTAGGCACATAGCTCGATTCGACCTCGACAGGAAGTCGAGACAGGTGCCGGTGTTGCTCCCAGAAACGCTAAAATGAAGTGCAGATCCGAGCAGTATCTGCAGTATCTGTTTAAGATGTTTTTAAGATATTCAATTATGTTCAATTGTGTTCAATCCCTTCCCTGGATATGTCCAGATCACATTTCATATCATTTCATGATATCTCTCTTCACATGTTACTATCGTGTTTCAGGGTGGTTCCATTCTTCATCATTCTTCCATATTCTTCCCCTGTCTATCGTCCTTTAAAATCTCGCGCCTTCACTGGTGACGGAGACAAAGGTGTGCGAGACACTGTTGACGCCACCGAGAAGCTCGTGTCCAACTGTCAGGGCAGCTCCGGGGCTCTCCCCCCACTTTAGTTTTAGGACTTTTGAATGATTGTACAGATTTGTACAGTTATATCCTGTTGTCATGTGCCAGTATATTCACCTATTTCGTCTGCGTATCGCTACATTCACTAATCAGGGTGGCCATGGCAGGCCCATTTCTTTGGTGTACCCAACATGTTGCACCCAAATTGCCTGGGTCTGCCAAAAGTGGGGGTCGTTTCGGTCCTGGCTGATAGCCAAAATACGACAGAACAATTACAACAATTGCAACAATTGCAACAATTACAACAATTACAACACTACCAATCAGTACTACAAGAAAATAATACAACACGATAAGATCCAATGGCATCTGCTGTCGAACGCAAACAAAATGCTCTGGCATTCATCCTCTCTCGAAACTGTCCTCCATGGTGGCTGAAGTGATGCCGACAACTGGCCTAGTCAAGGAAGGAATCCTTGCAATGTCCAACTGCCAATTTGTTTTACGAGAAACATGTGGCAAATTGTGACAAACTCAGCATGACCGGATTGCGGAGACTAGGCCTTGTTGGCAAAGGTGGAACATCTGAGGCCTGAGTGCCATAGACTCTGGGGCCAAAGCTATAGTCAAGATCAGTCAACTCAAAAGAAAGTCAGCTTCAGCTAGTGCAAGTACAAATCTGATCCAGCCATGACTTTTTCGTTGTACTTAGGATTGTTCTAACATGTTTTAACACTTGAAGACTGTCCTGTGGAGTACAGTCTCAGTCTATGTATATGCCGCATATGCCTGTCTAGAATGTCCTTGGCCCTGCACATTTCCCATGTCTGGTTTCAAGGCGGTCTGGACCTCAGCAAAGACATAGAGTATAGAGATGTATAGAGATGTATAGAGATGTACATACTAGTAACTATAAATAGTAGTAGAGTATATAAACGAAAACGACCAAAGGCAACAGCTGAATCGAATTAAAACACTTGTGCACAGCTGCCCATTGCATATCATTCTGGGATTGCGTAACACTCATTACTCATTCATACTGCAATCACTGCAATTCGTATTGCAATTCATATTGCAACAGTCGGTGCAAAACAGATGCAATCTGTGCCAAATCGCTGCTGGTGGTCGCTGCATTGGTGGCCCACCTTGAGCGATTTCAGGCCCGGCACTGTCCAAATGGACGATGACTTGATGGCCCAGGATGGCTCATGCAAGACAAATACAATACAGAAAGAATCCATAAACTCCATGAATATTATATATATATGTATATATATATATGTATATGTATATATTTATATACTTATGTATTTATGTACTTATTTATTTATGCTATTCTTATTATTAGTGTTATTATATTATAATTAATTCTCTTAAATAATGAACAAAAAAAGTTCACCATTTCGCGCAGTTCAAAGCAAATTGAGAGCTTGTAGACGGACTTTGTGTTTTCAAGAGCGCTTCAACGCAAATGGCGCGCAACTTCTCAAGCCCGGCTCTGAAAACAAACCAAAATGAAATATCCCGCAAGTATTTTTGATATTGTTGTTTTGTGGTGTTTTGTTGTGTTTTGGACCTTGTGGGACCTCGTTGGACCTCTCTTTGGGTGATGCGGCCTTCTGTCAAAACATGGCAAGCTCTTTGCATCAATCCGGCAGTCAGCTCTGGGTTCTCTGCTTGGAGGCACTCTCGGTGTCAGCATGCAACTGGCAACATCTTTGGCTCCGATACACTGATGACCAGGAGTGACAGATATGACAGGGAATGGGATGGATTGACCGACAATACCAACTCACAGCTTGTGCGCTGAACTCAGAGCTTGTCTATGCACGGTTCAAATGATTCAGCACTCAAATAGTCAAGACATGCGATTCCTACAGTCAGATCTCAAATACACTGCCTGGCTGCTGGTACTGGTGAAAGCATCAGCGGCACTGCTGGTGGCACCTCACATTTCGATGGACACAAGGGAAAAAACACCCCAAACTACATCTTACTGCCCTACTTCATATGTATCCCGATATCATCTCTAGGCTGACCTCTTAAGAGCCACATTTCTCAATGTCGCGTGTACGCACGTTGTTCACATCCAAATGACTTCAAACGGACTCCAGGATGTGGTGTGATGAATTGTGATGATTAATTAGACACGCAAGACACAAAAATGTATACAGAAGTCACTCCGGCTAAGGGCATCCAAGGACCATGGATTGCCCTGAAGTGACATGAAGTGACTATGGCAGTGATTATGGTGCACCGTGGTGTACCATGGTGTACCACTGAAGTGTGTCTCTGACAAAATGCCACTCCTGGAGCCGCCAGGTTTGCACCCAGCATGGAGCCGGGCTGCGGGTGCACCACCTTTGGCCTCCAGATCTGACGGAAAAACATGGAAAAACCTGATAATTCTTGACATATCTTGACATGCTGAACGTTTCACTCAAGTACACACAGGCAGATATGATATCTATATACGATATCTATATGAGAAATGGTTCATGTTGTTGCATGATTCCCAAGTTGACCTAGTCCAAGTCCAAAATTTGCAAACATGGCCTTGTCATGTTCAGGTCGTTGTGCCAGTTTGCCTCGTTCTAGGAAGAACTGGTCGCTATTGCCAGCTTTGAGAGCAACTTCAACAGTCTCTGCAAACTTCTCTGTTCAGTCAAGTGAACTGCAACGCGAGTGAAGTGCTGAACGGAAATGGTACGGAAGGCAGGGCAGCAGAGTCTAAATGCATGTTCAAAGCTGTGCCGATGCTGGCTGAGCAGTGAGTATTATGCTTGGCAATCTCAGGGCAGCGTGTCCAAAGGCCGTGAAATGATGTGAAATGATTTGACGACACAAATATACACAAATGCCATACATGTTGCCATAAATGTTGTGATTCTGCGCCAAGGTTCCATGGGCGGTTGTAAGCACGGTACCTAAGCTGCTCAAGACACAGAGCTATTCTGATGGACTGTAACCAGCAATTATTGAAAAGAAATGAAAAGAAGATTTGAGATGATTTAAGAAAAATTGACCTAGAACCGTCTAGCGATCCAATCCTCTCCACGAAATTTCAGCAAACATTTGGAAACTTCGACGGAGCTGCAGTCGTAGCCCTCACCATTCAACCGCTAGAGATTCAAGGGCCACGTGCAATGCAATATTAGATATATTAGCATAGAGAAAGAAAGGGACCACGCCGACCACGCGGACAAAAATGCGCAAAACAATTGCCAACAAGGTTGTCTTGGTTGGACGATGTTGGACTTTTTTGGGCCGTGTCTTTTGCCAAAGTGCCGTGGCCATGAGGCTCTGCTGTTGACTGCAATTGAAGCGGCAATACCTCAGAGATCATCTGGGATCAACCAGGGCTAGGAACCAAGGCATGGAATTCGGATGAATTCGCGTCAGGGTCCGGGAAACTCGAAACCTGAAAGGGTGCCTGTACTTTCATGGTTTTGTAGGATCTCTTCAAGATTTTGTCAAGATATGTTTTTCTCATACCTTCCGAAACTGGGATTTGTGGCCAGCATAATAATTAAATACCCTCCATAAGGGCCCGCCGAATGAATATGATTGAATACTACATTTTTTTTAGGCGGGTATCTAATCATATCTAATCTTAGGGGGAAGGAATGGATTGATTTTACCGTCAGTTCAGCTACGTTTCTGGCACAGTTGGCTGTTCGCTGCATTGGAAATGGGTTCAAAAATTGACAGGTGAGTGGACACGTTGAAAAGATGACAGTCAATGGCTTATTCATCCCAAACAGGAATGAACATTAAAATATCTAAAACAACCAGCCAGCTTCACATGATTTTTACATCATATTTTTACAAATTCTGGGCAAATGTTCACCTCAAAAGTCTCCAAACTGAAGGGCGAGAATGAAGATAAACCAGCAAAATGATAATTTGATCCTCCTGTTTGCTGAAAATTCTCGTTGGGTCCAGCAAATGAATTAAGAGGTACACCCCATCTCGGGGCAATAATGGCTTGGATGTGAAACCCTGGTCCGTCCCTAGTAGCACTCCCTCTTTAACCAAAGGACGTTGATCTCCCGTTGGATTTTTTAAATCACAGATTCCCAGGTTCCTAAAGCCTTCAAACATCTTCAAACCATCCAATTCAAAAGTGGTTTGGACCCCAATCATTGACCTTGTCATAAGCTCCAAGTTTAAAACTCTACGATTTGTTTCACTGGATTCTTACGAGACAACGAACTAATGTGCCACACCAAAACACGGCAACTCTATAACAGTCTTGCGGCAGCATTTTGCGCTTGCAACCCAAAGAGGGAAAAAATGTGGAATTTTCTGATTCCAACCATGTGATCTGCACTAATTGAATCTATCTTCAGAATAGGGATCCACCATAGGTTTAGGAGTGTCAAGGATCTGACCCATGCCATGTTCTCATCACTTGCATTCAACACAAGTCAGGAGTCAATTGGTGTTTTCCATATTTCACGGGGATTCAACCCTATATAAAAAGGTGACGCCTCCAAGAAATGGATGGTCAAGATTTGTCCTTATAATCGTTATAAACCCTCCACAAACCCCTGCAATGCCTTTGTTGGCTGAATCCCCACAAATATTCTGTCTCGGAAGATCTGTGCAAGGAAAAAATGATCCTGCTTTTGGCATCTACCCCAAATGGGGAAACTCTGATGTATACTTCGACGATATACATAGCATTTTTTTAATACACAAAACCATACGTTCATGTTAATATGTATGGATGGTCACAGTGTCACATTCATCAAGGACGGGTGGTGCCACAATTTTTGCTTATCCCCACCTGTTTCCGGAACGATGTTGCGCCAGCTCACCAGCCTTGAAACTTCGAGGCTGAGGGATGTGACATCTTTGGTGGTTATCATATTATGATATTACATTATATTCTAAGTTATCAACTAGTTTGCATTATATTCAGTATTATATTTTAAGTGATAGTTTGTATCCTGTTTATATTACATTTTAACTTATGTTGTGTATGAGATCTTGTACTATGTTTCATATATTATATTCTGTATCATATTCTATACTGTGTTATAAAATACAGTTTGAATATTGTAAACATTCTATATTATATTCTAAATATATTTCTAATTGCATTTTCATTATATTACACTATATTGTATTATTGTTTATTTCATCACAACATATATTTATCATGTTTTGTATCATATTAACCCATACAATATTATATCCATACACATATGGGTATGTATAATATATTCGATGATGATTGATGAATGTAACTGATGTTAATCCCATGCCCCCAATATTAAACACCTCCATTTGGTCTCAAATATGTGGTTTCATCCCCTACTAAACCATCGTTTCGCTGGTGTGTTTAATATTTAGGGGAAGGGATTACATCACATATGACATATGTTCAACGATGATTATGTCATATTATATTCATATTATGTATATTATTCAATGACTATACAATTGTACCTGTGGGAATCCCGGAGGCGGATCATGGTTGGCTCAGGGTTGGGTCCCACAGCTCGCCTCGCGGGCCTCGCGGGCCTCGCCATCTCCTGGGTTTCCAGGTGTCATTCTAGATCTATTGAACTTAAAAAATCTTAAAACCCACAATGTCTGTACATGACTGTATGATACTGTATGTATATAGTGATCCTGGAGTCGATAGAAAATGTTTTTTTTATGCAAATAGGAAATGTCAAAAACACGTTCTACAATGAGATTATCTTTGAGAATCCCATATTCCATCTACTTCAGGAGAATTATGAATTTGTAGATAACCTATACATGTATCAACTACATACTGCATGTCTAAATTAGCTGCCAGTCACTCATCAACTGGGATGCACATCCATGTACAAAAGCACCGAGTAGTTTTGCGCTAAAGCAAACGAACAGGGCAAGGATGGCAGATGTTTACTGCCATTTCAGAGGCATAGCGAACATTGGCTACCTCCACAAACTAAAAATATCACATGCCTCCTCATTAACACACCATGTCAAGGTTTACCCTGCAATGATTTCATTCATCAATGGCAGTACGTTGGGCACTGCAGTGATTAAGATCATCAACTAATACCCTTCTATCACCTAAACCAACGAGGTTTCTCTCCAAATTTTCGAGGTTCCGAAAACCAAAAAATTAGGGAGACCCAAATAAAAGGGGCATGTCCTAAAACAGGGTGTGCATCTAATAGATTCAGGGACCACATGGACTAAGAATGAAATTAGGGACTAAGAGCGTCACGTCCTTCTCCAAAATATTCGTGCTAAATGCTGCTTGCAATTGACAACTGCAGCCGGTAGCTATAGCTGGTGGAAGAGTTGATCCGGTCAGGGACGCTGGTCAAACACCAAAGTTTTCTCTAAGTTCCTTTTCCCGGATGTGGACGAAAATCACCTTCACTGCGTATTTACAGGACTCCGCCTTTAAAATCCTCGATGGAATATAGGGTGAGCAGCTGTGTACCAGTTTTGTAGGTATGAAATATGGGGTCACGGGTCCCCTAGCTACAAAAAGAT
>Ga0126342_10012949_pt1 | contig 14831 bp, 11 predicted proteins | sample Cyp1metagenome_FD_92528 | JGI IMG/M metagenome (GOLD analysis project Ga0126342, IMG submission 92528) | Coral microbial communities from Lord Howe Island, Old Settlement Bay, Australia - Cyphastrea 1 metagenome | ecosystem: Host-associated > Invertebrates > Cnidaria > Coral ... | reverse complement strand
TAAAATATTATTAAATATTATTAAATATTATTAAATAGTATTAAATATTGTTAAATATTATTGAATATTATTAAATATTATTGAATATTACTAAATATGATTAAATATGATTAAATATGATCAAATATGATTAAATATCATTAAATATGATTAAATATGATTAAATATTATTAAATATTATTAAATAGTATTAACTATTATTAAATATTGTTAAATATTATTAAATATTATTAAATATTATTAAATATTATTAAATATTATTAAATATTATTAAATATTGTTAAATATTGTTAAATATTCTTAAATATTCTTAAATATTATTAAATATTATTAAATATTATCAAATATTATTAGAGTATGTCCAAATGTTTTCAATATTTGATGAGAATTGTATTCAACGCCAACGGCTCCATCTTGTCTTGCAACATCCTTGCAACCACTCTTCACAAACTCTGCATCGAGGTTGTTGTTGCCATGGTGAGGGATCCATTGTCACAACTTCAAAGTTGGAGAAAGGCTATTGAGCGGCCACTGTGTGCGATTGTGGTCTTTGGGGCCGCATGAAAGATGGTCAAGCAACCATCTCTACGGTGCATTGTATATGAAATGAAATTACGATTATATATATATATGTGATTTGAGTTGAGTTGATTTGATTGAATGATTGTTGATTGATTGATTGATTGATTGATAGATTGATAGATAGATTGATAGATTGCTAGATTGATAGATTGATAGATAGATAGATAGATAGATATTATATATGTATATTGTATATATATATATATGTATACATAATATTATATATATATTATGTCTATATATATATGAGGTCTCATATAGTTTGCAGCCAATAGATGCCGAACCTGTGATCGTAGTGTTCCTGATGCTAGGTTCTAGCTGAACTCAGGACTCAATGCTATCTGCATCTATATACATCTATATTATGCAGCCAGTAGAATTCATTGGTTACGCGTTGCTCTAAAATATTCGAAAGTGGAAAGGAACCTTTTTACGCTGCACTGAATTGTCAAATATATATACAGTAATTGATTCTCATCATGGTTCACACTCATTCACTGGTCGAGATCTGCAGTGATTGATCTCAGTGTCGGACTCCGTGAATAGATCCGAGAGGCACCCTATGGTATGGAACGATGTGCAAAGCGGAAGCGATGCCCCTTCAGCGGTGCAACAGCTGACTGCGTCCCTCGGCAACTTGTGCCGGGTGGGAACTGCTGAGGCAGTGGCTGAGGTATGCTGGGAATTTGTGCTCCACCATCAAGGATATTTATTCAAATATCGTATTAGGAATGGAAGGATCATACTGTGAAAAGCTTACAAATCCTGGGTCCATACTCGTGACGCCACAATAGGAGATTCGTTAGCTCAAGGAGATTCTTTTGTATGGTTTTTCTCTCAAGTTTTTTTTCTATTTGCACCGGACACCGGACACCTTTCACGAACTATCATGCCGATGGATATTGGGTCTTTCAAATGCCTGTTCAGTTGCTGCTGAGTGACACCATTATGGCCCATTGCTTCTAAGTTCCCAATCCTTCAGGAGCGTCGTTGTAGTTTTGCCGTTGCAAGAAGCTACTGTAAGGATGAGCCTTTTGTATCCTTTTGTCCTGTTCAAATCTGTCCTCCGGTTCTATTTCAAGAAGACAACGTCTTCCATTGCCAATAGATACCAATAGCATCAGTAGCACATCTTTGAAATGTCTCCGAGAATTCAGCGCAGTTTCGATGTGTCTCAATGTGTGATTTCGCCAAGGCTTCAAAGACTGCATGGCTCACCGAGCCTTGCCAGTTCTTCGATGGCACCGATGGTCCCCCTGGCGCCGGCTGCTCTGCCAAAGCTTTGCCAATTCCGGGATTGTTCAAGAGAAGAATAGTGAACATGGGAGGGCTGGGTAGGTTGGGTAGGCGCAAGTAGCTTTGGTAGACCACTCCCTTTTGTTCCGCTTCTCAAGTTCCAATTTAATGAATGCAAGATTGCAAAATATTGCAAATATGTGTAAAGGCAGATGTAAAGGGCAAAGGAACGTTCGAAACGGTCAGTTCGAAACGGTCAGCATGTTGATTTGTCACTGGCAGTCACTTGTCAAGACTTGTTCGAGTCTAGCGAAGCAGGAATCATTGGAGGAGCCTTCGGGTCTTTGCCTGGCATTTGGAACGCCTACACCTGGGGTTATGTCAGGACCGCGTTCTAAAAGTTGCAAGTAAGGAGCAGGTGAGGCGTGCAAGTGATGTCAAAGACACAGACATGGACATGGCATTCACGGCATGGTTGACTTTTGCGTATTCTGATTGTTCACCACTTCTCGATACTTCTCACAGATTCTCACCGCTTCTCACCGCTTCTTCATTTCTCTTCACTGAGGGACCTACATGTAGCATCATGTAGCATCATGTAGCACAGTAGCCAGTCACGGTCCAGGTCACCATGGCCATTTTCACCACAATCTTGTCTAGGCTCCAGGAGGAAGCTGGCTACAAAAGCGTGTTCCTAGTGCGCTTCGAAGATTTGGTCACTGATCCGGTCGGGATCATCCAGAGGACTGCAGTGTCTATGCTGGAGTCCAAGCTGCTGCATGCTGGTACTGGATGATATGTTATGTTCTTCAGACGATCCATGCACCCACCATTCTTGTCAAATTGATGATAAATTGATATGATATAAATTGATATAATTTGATAGGATCCAATTTGAAGGGTGCCAATTTCAACTCAAGTAAAGGATGCAGTCCTTGCATAGCAGTTGGAAAACAATTGGCAGGAAAACGCAGATATAGCAGCATCATGCAGCATCTTAGAAAGATCCAGCCCATCATTGATTCAGATTCAGTCCATTCTGTTTGTGTCGTGCTGCTGGTGGTGGCGACCATGGCTTGCTGAATTTGCTTGAAGTTGTGTCCTCAACCGCTTTCTTCAAGTGCGGAATTTCATTAGATCACGTCATCGTATATATATATATATACAGTATATATATATATGTGTGTGTGCACTGTTCCAGTTACTATGGCTATGGCTAATGTGGCGGATCTCCGTTCGGTGTTCGCGAAACAATCGTAACAGTATCAGATTCAGATAGTCACAAGATTTCACAAGAGCTTTCGAAGTAGAGGATTCTGAACTCGCAAAATACCTCCCCCTAGACCAAGTGAATCCAAGATCATCCAAGTGGGTTTCTTGATGTTTCTTGCGAACCAGTTCTTGTCAGTGCCCGTAGTTTTGTGGCTTTTGCGAAGGATCTCTGTGGCCATGGAGATGACAATCGAGGCCATCAGTGGCCATGAGTTTCATTCGGTTTCATTCGGTTTCTAAATCAAGGAGAATGGACATGGACAGAAGTTGTTTAATGAGGTTCGATCCCTGGGTATTGAGATCCACAAAATTCATAAGACGATCTAGATCTGAAACTAGGTGTGGAGGAAAATTTGCCATTCACTTTTTTTGTATCAAGTAATACAGCCAAGATCATCCACAAATGTCTATCATTGGTTGTCTTTGATATGGTCAATTCTTCCAGCTAGTGAGCATGCGGCAACAGGACGCAGCCATCAAAGTGATGGAAGGGGTCGCAAAGGACCATGGGGAAGCCAAGAACCGGAGTCGCTTGGTGCCCACGAAGTCGTCACAGGATTGGTGAAGGTCTGTGCAGATCATGTTTCAATGGTGACGAAGCCAGGTCGACCCAAATTCACTCGCCGGCCCAAAAATGATCGGCGTGACGGGAATCACAAATGATCTTAACACGTTTTGCATTGATAGACATCATGAAATAAATGCTCGAGCTGTGACGCGGTGAATGGATGGTTTTGTCATCTCGAAGTGGAAATGTTAGAGCCTGGGCGTTGGGGATGTAAGGGATTCTACACAGGCTTATCGGTGACGAAAGTATGGAATGCAAGCTCTTCTACAGATTACAACGGTTGAGAACATTTGGCGGGATTTTCCAGACGTCAAACAGCACTTAAGTAGCCGATGGTACTGGCCCTGGATTACATGGTTTTGTGTTTGAGGCATTTTACCATCCCTGGGCATCTTACATGTCACTGGATGCACTGGGACAAGTCCAAGCTCTATAGGAAGTGTTCTATATGTTCTAAAAGCAACTGATGTCCCAGACCATGACGGATTACACAGAGAGAATCCCGGGACATGCGAAACGTTCAACGAGGCACAGAGATGCGATCCTTGGAGTCCCGGACTTTTATGAAGGCCTACAGCCTACCCGAAACAGAGCTGCAAGACTGACGCAGTTTGACACGAACCATCTGTGGATTCGAAAAAGCGCTCCAGCTTTAAGAACTGCCAGATGTGAACCTTGAAAGACTCGTGAAAGACTCTTGAAAGTATGCAAAGATTATCAAAGATGGCTCAAAATGTTGTTTTTGCTATTTTTTGTTTAGTGGCAAAGCAATGGCAGTGCTGCACCAGTATTGCATCCAGCCGAAATGACTGCTGAAAGATCTTGGTGAGTCCAACTAAGTCCAGCTCAAACGTTTTGATGTTTGATGACTTTTGTATAGTTTGGTTCAACAATGGTTCAGCAATGGTTCAACAGATTCTTTCAAAGTGGATCTCATTCAGAAGATCACCTCCTGGGCCCGTGTCTTGCTAAGGAGCTGAAAGCTGCTTGTACCTACCATTTGCTTCAGAAAGTTGTTTCCCATTTTAAAAAAAAAGCAAAGATATTCTGAAATCAGAGAAGTCCTGGACCTTTTTAGGACTGGAGTATCCACTATGCATTGGTGCACGGTGTCAGTCCCCGGTAGAGCTGAAATAGACCACTCGCATCCACTCGCTATCATTGGCTGGTTTGTGAGAATGCACACTCACTCGGTGGCTTGATGTTCTGGATTTCCAATGATTGGGAGCGCGCAAAGTTTTTGCTCTAATATCGTCTCAGACTCTCAGACCTATAGTTCAGAAGGAGCTGTCAGAAAGGGATCCTTGGTCCTTGTTTATCTTTTGAGGCAAGCATCACCTTTTGAATTCACTGTGGAATGCACCTTGGGGATCTTGCGGGTCAAGCACCCGCAGAGTCGCAGTAAGCAGCAGTTCCAGATTTGTCATCCAACATTATAACATACTTGTAGCACTCCCATAACTTCCATGCAAAAACCTGCAGCCATTTGGGTAAAAACATTAAAAACTTGCAAGCATCTCCCCATCCACGGAACTTCCTGAGGTGTTCGGCTGAATTTTTCCTTGGCACAGAAGGTTGGATATCCATTGCAAGAATGTCAAGTCTTTAAGGCTCGCCTGGGGGGCGTGAGGGTTGCTGGGCGTTGAATCCCAAGCCTACGGCAACAACCTCGAGCCATCTCGAGCCAAATGGGCTCGGGTAGTGATTCCATATGCAAAATGCAGATTCCCTTTGGAGTAGGATGTGCTGACACTGGCAGCCAACAAATCCCAAATGTGTGAGAGTTGACAAGACTAAGAGGCTTTCGTATGCACAGGATGGATAATGCTGTACACCTGAAGGAAGCATGTATTAAGTTCAACTGAAATATATAAATGAATCGCAGTGATACACACCAGTACTACTCGCATCACGTATCATCACGTTCTGTAGGGTGAACAAAGACAGTACTGCCATCTTATTTGCTCCACCAGAAAACAAGATGCTGGCAACGTTGACATGTTTACTGACAATCCTGCAGCCCAAGGATGAAGCTATTGCAGAGGCTCCAATCGATGCGGCTCGGCCGCACGATAATTTTCTCGTGACTGCAGTCTGCTTTCCAAATGGATTTTCCAACTTAGAATGTCTTGTCAATGTCTGGAGAATGCCCAGCTTCCTTTCAGGAAGACCATAAACGTGTCGAGATGGAAGAGAAGAGGTCACGATTCAGAAGTTGCTCAGATTCGCATTGGAATCACTTTGATTTTTATGAGATTTTATGATTATATTCTGATGAATCCATTATGAGTTCATGATGATTTATTACTTTAGGGGTCGATCGCTTCAGGAGTTTTAGAGGTGCGACGCATTGCAAGGCCGTGTTGAGATTGCTAAAAGAAGACGCGACTCGATAATGAATGTCAGATCGCATGAAATAATTGCCTGCACTGAGAGGGAGGTTTGCCCTTGCAAGTAGGGCCTGGGTTGGATATGGACAGTGGGGTAGAGTGACTCTGATTGTAGAGTTTGCAGTTTTACTGCTAGTCTCTGAACGTTTCTTCAGGCTTTAAAAGCTATGTCCTTGCCAGGAAACTTCAATTTGGATAGATCAAGTTAAATCATTTTGGAGTGTCGTAGTATCCAATTTCATGGTCGTTTTCCATCGCTCCGGGTAAATGACTATAATAGTGCATATCAGTCGGCACTTCAGTCAAGCTATCCAAGCGCTGCTGCGGCTGTGTTTACAGTTTCCCTTTGATCTTGAATGCGGCTTCAGGTTGTACAGTACAGTGCTTATTGCCTATGCATGCGTAAATTATGCATTCTCATACATTCGGGTACACTTCATGCCATGCCGGTGATGTATCACTGTGATCTCTAGATGAACTTATTGGCATATATTGGCATCACATGGTCGGATTTTATCCCGTGACTCACCGTGACTATGACGTCTTTGAGGTCGGTATATCAGACCACCACGCACCAGAGGGGTGCTCCGTACGCGGCCCAAAACGGCGGGCAAATGATTCAGGCGCGGAGATGGCCATCGGAAGGGTCGGAAGCTGTCAGCCTACTGTCAGCCTGTCAGGGTCCCTGTCAGGGTCCCTGTCAGGGTCCCTGTCAGGGTCCCTGTCAGGGTCCCTGTCAGGGTCCCTGTCACAGCATAACCGCCAGACACGATTCTGTTTGGCAAAATATGTTGTATATCAGAAGCTTCCAGGTTGATCCGCTTTTTGTTTAAGATGCCACATGAAATCCAACCCAGCTTCATGCGCATTCTCTGTCTTGCAAAAGCCTGCATCAGGTGTGTCTTTCTGCGGACCCTGCTCACAGGCTGAATGGGCCAAAACTGTGCAAGCCGGACAAGGCTGCACATCTTACACTGAGTGGCCAAAGCCACATAGTTTAACAAAATAGTCCCAAATTGACCTTCGTGCGTGGCACCAGAAAAAGGGAGCGCAGCTTGGCCGCTGAAAGTTTCATTTGGTTTGCAATGGTTTTATCATCTTGAGATATTTTGAGAATCAGAAGAGTTGTGTGAGAACACTTTCTTCAGCCAGTCATTGTAAACAGCCTTTGTTGCTGAAAATGAAACTTGCGGGCATTTGCTGACACTTTGAAATCCAAACAGAAATCTCTCTGACAAGAGGATTGGACTCAAGATCCATTTGAATGATTCCCAGGAGAAGTTACAATAGTCGTAGTACGGCACGTACAGCACAACCATCACAATGCGAAAATTGCGGGCTCGCAATGATCCGGCTACGGACTTCAGGTGACAGCACAGCACTGGACCAGAGGAACGACACTAGGAAGGAGGCACACGGCAACATGGGTCAACTCTTTGAGCCCCAAGGAATAGGGGTACCAAGTAGATCGGGTATGCCGGGTATGCAGGCATTTGATGGCATTTGTACCAAGCAAGAAGGGTGGGAGGCAAACCTACATGTCTTTGAAGATGCGGAGTAAGACGGCTTGAATACCTGCAGTACATTGATTCATTTGCGTAAATGTTCACTACAATGATAGCCTCTCAGATTGCTTTCGGTGCCGTGAGGTCAACTTTGAGAACCTGACACTGGACTCTCAAATCAAAAGTGTACAGCGTTCCACAGAGCATTGACATTCGCAACACGATCACAACATAAAAATTTGCTAACTATCACCTCTTTGTTGACAAGACAATGCACATGGATACACTCTCCTTCAATGGTCTGGAAATTGCTTGGGCAAAAAAGTCAAACCAGCACAGCTGGGTGCTCACATCCATATCATATCATTTTAAAATTATTGTAGTATTATTGTAGTATATTCATGATTATTCATGCATATTCCCATCGTGGCCATGTTGTCCTGGAATCCCCTCTTAGGCCAGTACGCAATCCTGCAGGCATGGTGCAAAGAAAGTTGGCTCGATCAAAATTCCCCACTGAGTTTTGATAAGGGAGATGTTTCTACTTTCTACTCATTTTGTTTGTAACATGTCTATAGCAAAGTAGCAGATTTGGCACAGTATTGCGACAACCATCCAGTCCAGGTGCCTTTAGAATTCTTTAATATTCTGTACATATCTGTACATAATCTGTACATCATGTTACATCAACGTCCTTAAAGTCCTTATAAAGTCCTTATTAGAACCCTCCATGATCTTTGCCCATTTTGCCCATTTTGCCCATGCAACACTTGATGTGCCACTGATGTGCCTGAGTCCGCTGCGGATCGCAGCCTCCAGGTGAAATGGCTCAAACATTGCCTCGGGAGGAGAGCTCGATAAGGGCGTGATGATTTCTGGCTAAAATGTGTATGAAGGAGGCGAAGGAGGCCAAAAAGTTTGCTGATTTTATCATCTGTTATCCTCATTCTGGGTGTTTCTTTGCGTTGATAGATAAGTCGTGCTGAGTTATGTAATTAATACTACTATATACATCTATATACTACTTATATAGTTGCTTTTGAAACTTGACTGCTCCACCTATTTGAGTACAGATGGGAAAAAAAAGAGATGCAGGAGGAGGAATGAAAACTTTCCTCACTTCACGTCAATTCGTTGTCCTTGCTCTACTACAAACATGCCGAATTGAATATCTTGGCTTGTTCTAGAATCGCACCCCGTATACAAAACCGCCTGGAGACAAATTGGACGCATAAACAAGATTAAACGGGGAAGGACCCAACAATATGTTCAATTGATATCAATTGATTTCAATTGCACACAATTGGCACAGGGCCTTGCAACTGTTTGTGCAACTGTTCGATCACCTTGGCCTGTACTTCTGCGTCAGTTTCGATCATTCTTGCTCGTTTCCGATGATGTTCCAGGCTTGGGAGCTTGGAACGTAATACGTTTGCACTTGTCCTCCCTCCACGTCAGGAGTCTGCAACGATTCGCCGCACCATGAGGCCTGCAAAGTTTGCCTCCATTGCTGTACTTTCTCTGGCTGTCAGCTTGGCAATGGGTGTGAGCATATTCTCAAAGGAAGTTTAGTTCACACACTTCCGAGTTACGGACGAATGTTTATGGTCAGTCTTCATATCATCAAGTCAATTCAGAGGTAACTATAGAGGTAGCAACAGGAGTAGTTAGCAGATGTTAGCGGTAAAAGCCTGGGAGCCTGTGAATTTGCGTGTGAAACAAGGATAAACAATGGAAGTGCGCGAATCACAGTGTTTTTACAGGTGTGGTGGCTCCAGGGGTCGCCAAGGGAGGTTCATGTCAAAAAACTGAGGGGGTACGAGTGTGAGTGTGTGTGTGTGTGTCTGTGTGATGCATGTTCTTCTTTCCCTTCCTCGCCTTCTGGCTGTGGGTCTGGGAGTTTCCATCAGACTTTGTTGTTACGGGGGCAGTTGTGGTCGGCCTGGTGATCTCTTCGATGGTGGCTGTGATGTGAGCGATGTTTGTGCTGCAAAGCGAACGCTTCAGTAACGATTCTTTGCAGGTCCTTGCTGTCTTTCCTTGAGCATGGGGCTCATGGATCACGACACATATATAATTTTGATTCCTTTTTTGGGGGCAAGATGTTTTTTTTCATGTTTTTTTCTTCCTTGATCACCATTGCAGCTGTTTTGGCGCCGTTTTGGGCCCTCCAGACTCTAGCACTTGCAATCGCAGCCTAATCTCATTCCTGCATCTTCCTGCCCGCTGCAGCTTTGGAAGCTTGAGACATCTTGAGACACAACCATCCATAGAATTGGATGATGGGAAAATTTACAGGAAAGCCCTATATTTGATGGTAAAAACCATGGTTTCCTGTAGATTTTCCCTTAAACCAATCCAGTGAAAGAATATGAAATGTCATGAAATGTCTAATGGATGTCAGGATGTCCTGGCCTCGCATGCCTGGTGGTCCCTTTGCCGGACGTCGGCTCGCTTAGGATGGAGCAGTTGACCGAATAGATTTGGATTATTTTAGATCTTAGATTGATGTATATTGATGTTGAATGATTTCGATGTTTTCGAGGTACTTTGGGTCCAAATTTTGTTGCATTTACAAAATCCGAAGAACTCTAATCTTTTAAAAGTCAAGCAATGCGCGTTGCAAAGTTGCGCAAGTGCAGGCTTGAGTGCGACTTGTTTTGCCGGTTGATCGGCATCGAAACTATTCACTTCTAGGGTGGCATTAAAAGTATTGCGAATCGAAACAAATCGATATTCCTGATTCATTGGACTTGGACCCAGTAAAGCGTTAAGTGCAGGTGTTTCATCATGAAAGGTGAATGTTCGTACAGAGCCACGCATCCAGGGACTGGCGCAACAACACAAGACATGTCCAATTTCCATCAATTTCCAAGGTCAGGCTGTCCATGGACGCAGCTCTGCTGAGAGAACCTACCGGAACAAGACGGATGCAGCAGCACGGAGTCCTACAAAGACAGCTCAGACATGCATAGACAAGATCTGACGAGACGCGACAAGATGTGACAAGATCTGACAAGACACGACAAGACGCGACAAGACGCGACAAGATTTGACAGGATGTGACACGATGTTACAAGCTTTGACAAGACGCGACAAGATCTGGCAAGACGTGACGAGATGTGACAAAATGCGACCAGATGCGACAAGACACGACTGACAAGACAAGATGTGACAAAATGTCACCAGATGCGACAAGACGCGACAAGATATGACCAGATATGACCAGATATGACAAGATGCAACAAGACGTGACAAGATGTGACAAGATGCGACAAGGTGCATGCCAACAGTGGCAAAGTATGTCAAGCGGAAAAATTATTGCTACAGTACGCAATGCGTTGCAAATTGTTGAGCCTCCCTGAGAAGTCATGCCGTTTTGACATGTTGCTGTTGGAATCCCAGCCAGACCAACTGGTACAGCACAGAAGGATTTTCAGATATGATTCATAAATGTTCATACGGTTCTGGCCACTGACCATGTGGAGTCAAAATTGCAGTGTGGCCACTCAATAACCAGACTTAACCAGGATTCAGGATGCACTTCACCTTTGCATACGGTCGCATTCTTTCGCTGACTGGTTCAGCAAGTTTGCTTCGCGACCGGGTTGCTTACTGAGGCTTCCTCCTACGACGTCCTGGGCCCTCATGCAGATGGGCCCTCCACTCAGAGCCGCCTAACCGGCCTGGCCGCTACAGAACCATTATTAAGTTGGAAAAAAAGCACATCTACAGAACCGATCGTTAGTGCCTTTGTAGCACCTCACGTTTGAGCCTACCGCAAGTTTTTTGCATGTCCTTTGTAGGACTTAGAACATCTGTCAGGTATCAGGAGCTCAGGAGCGGGATCTGCATTTCTCAAGGTATAATCAAGGTAAACAGCCCCAAGGCCCTAAAGGATTGTAGCTCAAATGAAGGTAAACAGTGTGAGATTGTGAGGTAGGGTCAAATGATGCAAATGGGTGGAATGTGAGAAGGGGGAAATGTAGTTGTTCGAATTTGTTCGATGTTTTTCATGCAATGGTTTTCTGCTTTGGTGTGAGGCCTCCATTGCCTCCGGTTCATCCTCTTTGGTGATATCTGAGAACCAAATCTGAGCAGTGTCATGCAGTGTCCAGGATTTTAACGATTGGGATAAACCATGGTGATGATAATCGTTCGCAACTAAAAGAGTTTGATATGGTTTTGACAATGTTTGACATCGATTTGTCCCTGAACAGGGTTTCGCGCTGTCCCTCTGAGAGGGCATGATCGAAAGGGTTGTACATACTAGAGACATCTAGAGACTGCTTAAGGCATCTTACGGCCGCAAGCGGCAGAGTATGGGACGAAACCTGAAAAAACAATCAACCTTTTTGTCTTCATTGTGTGCTGTTTGAGAACGTACAGCCCCAGCTTTAAGATTGGTGACTTGTTCACAATGGGGGTAGATCATGAAGGATCCAACATGATACTATCCGAAACTCATGAGACATCATGAGACTAAATGAGACTACTATCAGTTTTGCTGTTGAAACTTATAGGAATCTTTCATGTCACCCCCAGACACTATGATTGGACCAGCTGGTGGCTGCTTTTATCCTTCCCTCTTTTTGGGAAATGGCTACCAGAGACGAAGCCATGGCTGCTTGACTTGGTTTGTCTCCAAATGGAGATTCAGACCCACAAAGCATGTACATGGAGCGGCCAAGAATATCCAAAAATAGCGATGACAGAGACCGATGCATAGAATGCATTTTTGAGTTGACAGCTCTTGCAGATTCCATTTCGGTCCTACAGACTTCAAAGGATGCCAGCTAGCAAATGCCGAGTAATTTATTCAACAACAAGGCGCCATTTGGAGCTGAGAAGAATTGCATCCTGATCGTTGTGGAGAATGTCTCCTGTGCGGAGAAGCTCTTGACATTGAAGCACTGTGCCAGTATCTAATTTAGATTTGAAGGGGTTTTCTATGGTTTTCTGTTTTGCTAAAGAAAGGATGCCGATGTGAAACTCTCGAATCGTTTTGAGTCCGTGTGTCTCCAAAACAAAGACGGAAAACTCCTGTGGCAACCTTGGCTCAGCTTCGTTGCATCGGAAATACTTAATGGATCTTAATGGCAGAAAAGCCCCACAACTGGAGGTGGAAAACTGTCGGAAGAAAAGCAAAATGTTCCTGATCAATGCATCAATGAAAATGAACAATAAAGAGTGAAAGGATATGACGACACAATGGCTGAACTTAAGCAGTATGCAAACCCAAAGTTTTACAATTGGGCCTGGCAGTCGAAAGCCAACACTGCCTCGAAGCTTGGGAATGTGCGTTTCAAATCGTTTCAATGTGCTTAAGCAAAGCCGACTCATCACGGAAAGGCCGAAAAGAGCACAGGTGCCGTCCGGTGCCGTAGTTAGGTTCCCGATTCCCGCCATGTTATGGCTGAAGAAGAAGCTGCCTCCCTGACACGAGGTGGGAAGCCCTTACTTTGCAGCCGGTGTCTCGCTGTCCTTCTGTTTGACCTGCTTGTGCCTTCTGGGAAGTGCTTCGAACTATCCACTACTGTCAGAATCTTTGTGTCGAGGATAGATGATCATGTGATATCATATGACAGTTACATACAGTGAGTGTATACGTATGTATACGATTTGTATACGATTGTATACGTATGTATACGTATGTTACTGTAAAATGATGTATAGAATGAATGTAAAATGTCTAAATATATTGCGTACGTGTGCGTTTTGTGCATATATATATATGTGTATATATATACCTTGCTCTCTGCTCAGCTATGACGTTTGGTATTCGACAAAATTGGTTGCCGCCAGCAAACAAAGTGGTCAGGATTGATTTGTCCAAGCTCAACTGTCACGAACAGACAAGAATTGTCTATAAGTTTGCTGTGTTTGCCCAACATTTGCTATGTTAAGTTCACATGTCTCTTGGTTACATTGCTATGTTTGTTGGGTTTAGATCGAAAACTACCGAAGCAGCCTCTCATCGACTTCCAACTCCACAAAGGTCAGGATAATGGGCCTTGCCGACCAGCTGCAGCAAGGACTCGCAGGACGCGTCCCAGTCCTGTGACATTTGAGTTTGGCTCACATTTCAGCCTGCGACCCTGATGACCATGGGTTTGACATCTCAAAAATGCGCAGAATGGCCTTTTAGGATCCTTTGGGACCCTTTGGGACTGTGAACATGAGACATGTGAACTACAGCCGCCCCTTTTTCCATGCTTGAGATTGTTAGTTTTGACACATCCTGACTCCTCACCTGGCAAAGCCTTCTATGCTTCAGCGATTCTTGATACAAATAAGATCAAATACTGTAAGTGATTCTCCTGGCACAGTCTTAGGTCACTGCAGTAGAACCAGACTCCAACGCCTGCCGACTTACAGTAATTTCTCTCTCCTCAGGCATTGGTGCATACATCCTATGCTTGCTCGGACTTCTCTTGGGTGCGGATGGCCTAGACACAAAAAGTGCAAACGACTTCTCCTCAATGCTCCGCTACTGCCAAAATTCGACTTGAAAGTTGAACATCTGAACATCTAGGCCCACAAGGGTGTTTCACGGACTTAACTTGATTTACCAGTGCTAGTCACGACACTCCGCCTCACAAACAGTCCTCCGACACTCCGTGCGCATAGTCCTGGGACAGCTTCAGTCATGTAAAGGAACGCAAGGAGCATTGAAAGCCAATCTGATTCAACACTGTGAAGATGAAGACACCAAAAAGTTTGAGCAGGATACAACAAACAAGTTTTCATGCATCTTCTCGGGAAAAGAAGTTTGAAGATGCTTGAAGTGGGCAAATCGGCAAAGGGCCCATCCAGCCAAGGCCCTTCTGGCCTACTCGGAGGAGTTTTTGGTCCCTTATTGGTAGTCGCCCTATGCATCCCATGCCCGCTGTTGCGGCACAGCCATCCATAGCCTAGAAATTGGATTCTGTTGAACAGGGGCATTGCTGTGACATTCCAACCGTGAAAATCCAATGTTTGGAAGTTTCCGTTGTCAACTGCCCGGACTTGGTGGACCTTGGCACCCTTGTAAAAGGTGTCGGGCTGGTAGAACATCGCAATACGAAATGCATCTTTGGTGGTTTGGGAGGGGGGTATGGGGTGGGGGGGTGGGTGGAGTGGGGCCAATAGCGTTCAATTGCACTTACACACATGCTTGATGCTATGCTTGAGACATCTTTTCTTGCACCTACACATACAATTGCACTTACACACATACTTGATGCTATGCTTGAGACATCTTTTCTTGCACCTACACATACAATTGCACTTACACAC
>Ga0126342_10012948_pt1 | contig 14831 bp, 9 predicted proteins | sample Cyp1metagenome_FD_92528 | JGI IMG/M metagenome (GOLD analysis project Ga0126342, IMG submission 92528) | Coral microbial communities from Lord Howe Island, Old Settlement Bay, Australia - Cyphastrea 1 metagenome | ecosystem: Host-associated > Invertebrates > Cnidaria > Coral ... | reverse complement strand
GTATTCCCCTTGAGGATAAAGTGCAAAGTCCGAAGTTCTCTGGCGCGCAGCAGCCTCTTTTGTCTTTGTCGCAGTGATCTTGAGCCAAAGCAGCGGGAAAGGATTGGCAGACAACCCGCTGCTGGCTTGAACACTACCTATGCACCTGTATGGTGGAATATTACCTGGTCGACATTCCATTAACAAGAGAGAGAGATATATATATATGTACATATATATATATATATACGCTATTATATAAATAGTCTACATTATATAAATTATATATATATAATAATAATATATAATAATAATAATAATCAATTATTATAGAACTTACCTGAATAATAATACTTAACGTGTTCGAAAGTTGTAATTAATTACTCACCAATTGTTGTACTGCAAACAATTCCGGGAATACTTCAAAAAATCCAAAAAAATGATTTGAAAAACACCATATACATCCATATCATCCCTTATTCAATATTAAACATCATAAACACATCATAAAAACAGTCATGCACAGCCTTTTTTTCTCACTTCATCCACACCTTGTGCTGATTCGCCAAGGCCGTGAACTGCGCGAAGATGTTGGGCGCCAGCGCGGCCTTCAGGCGCTTCGCCGGGCGGAACGCCTCGGCCTCGGCCGCCATGGCGGCGGACCCGCGCTGCGCCGCTGCGGATGCTGAAATGGCCACGGGGCTGGGGAAATCGGCTCTGGGGCCTCTGGGGCCTCTGGGGCATCTTGATTTGATTCATATTTGATTCATATTTGAATATATTTGATCATATTTCCATGATGCTTCCTGAATTATGTTCTGAAACGTGATGAAAGCATCTTAATAATCTTAAAGTATCTTCAAATTGCTCCTGATGCATCAATTGATGGCGCCATGGAAAAACAATGCCAAACAGCTGTCAACAGATCATGTTCGCATTCCATACGCTTGGGCTGCGAACTATCAAGCCAAGAATGGCAAAGCGTACGGACCGCTTGCTCCTTGGGATGGTGGGAAATGAAGTGCCACGATCTGACGGCTGCATGGCTGGCTTCAATTGCCACGATCTGAGCCATGTGCCCGATGACCGCTGATGTCATGGTGGGCAGCTCATTCTCCTGCGGAGAGGAAGAAGTGACTATAAGTTATATAGTCTATAAAATCATCTATAATCTATAATAACCTACAGATGAATCCGCCATAATTAATTTACCATAATTTACGGTTTGATGCGGACAATCTGCCCATCCCCCAGGCCCATCGGAAGTCTGGGTGCCCCGAACGACCGCAATGAGGAGCAGGGCCAAAAAGAGCACCGCATGCAGCAAGATGACTCGATGGATGCTGGCGAAAACGCCCCAGAGTGAATGCACCTGACAAACGGCTAAGAGAAATATGTCTTAAAGCAGCCAAGGCAGCTAAGGCAGCTCTCAAATGCTAGCATTGAAAGTCGACCTACGCGGGAATTCTGCAGTTTCAAAAACAGGCGATTTGATCCCACATTCAAACAAAATCAAACAAACATATTCAAACATAACTCAGACCATCTCAGATGGGAATCCAAGCAAACAAGTTCACAAAAGAATCACTAGAAATAGAAATCAATACGTGAAGCTTCTCATCCCTCTACATCCCTCTGCATCCCCTGCCTCCCGGTGGGTCTTCACCATATTGGCAGCCAACGCTCGTCTCCAATTCACCCGGTGCAAGGCCGCAAAACGATGCTCGTGAGGAAGGTCAAACAGCCTGACGTTACCCCTGATTGGGCCCATCAGATGAGTCAGGATGGGACATTTGAAACGCTAAATCCCATGAAATCAACACAAATCAATGTGCACCATCTAATATGAATCTGATATATATATATATATATGTGTGTGTTGTATATGTTTATATATATTAGGTGTATATATATATATATATGGGTATGGCAAAATATGGCAAACATCTCCCAGCAGTCACCTGGTACCATCTTCCAAGCGGAGTTGATCCGACATGCGGATGGGATCGCAAAAAAGCTCGTTCCAATCGTCGTAGTTGGCCGTGTCCGCCTTGGTGAAGCGACCATGGCCCATCTTGGTACCTAGGCTATAGCTCTCGTATTCTCTTGTTATGTCATTCGGATTTAATCCCCAAGTGTCAACCATTTATATCATTTATACATATATATATATATATATATCATTTACAATCAAATTCGATTTGTTTACTTCAGCGATCATCCTAGTTCTCCTTTCAGCATCTTTCAGCTGCCCTTTTTGCGCGTTCCCGACGTACCCTTCTTGGTCAAGGAGGCCCGGATGGTCCGACAACCATCTTCACAGCCCGATCTTGTTTGCATCCGGTTCTCGACAGCACTGGCGATGATTATAATAACTTAAGCAATGCAAAACCATGCACAGCTGCATAGCATACAACATATTATCACGTGACATAACGTGACATAACGTAACATTTGGGCATCAAATTCATCGGGCTGTACAATCTGTAGCTTCTCAACTGGGAGCCTGTCAAAATCAAATTGACGGAGATGGATGAACTTTGGAAAGGCCAAAAGCACCACTTAGGCGGCTCCATTGAGACTTGGTCGTGTGCTGCTTCAGCTGCCCCTCTGTTCAGCATTTTAAAGGCGGTACGGATAGAAAGTGGGTTATTGTTGGGTCAGAATTGGGAGCGGGCGATTCCCAACATTGGATGCTAAAGAAAAACTTGGCAGAAAATGAGCAAAATCTAGAGACTGACTGATTCCTCTCGAATTTTGACCCACCCCCCCAAATGGTGAAACCCCGCACTCTGCGCTGTGCTGCACTCAGATTGGAATCGAATCCTGGTAGTCATACTCTATGCAACTCTGTTGGCTGCATGGCTTGCACTTCAGATTGGTGAGGGTGGCTCTTCCATGAGCACCTCAATGGTATAGCAAGCTGTTTTGTAGAGAGGCATCTGCAAGGTGCTACCATAAGCCAACTGACTCAATCGGTTGGCTGTAGTCTCAGGAAAATGTTTTGCTGTTGTTTGCAGGATGTCGTCCCATGGCCGACAAGGCGGCGGAATGGGATCCTGGAGGTCGAGGTCCTGGGAGTCGACCCTGACCTGAGCCGGAGCTGCGGTGCCCACGCTTTGGGCATGGCGCCGGCGCTCCTGGCGCTCGCTTTTGCGTGTGGCATCGTCATCGAAGGACAAGGCCTTGAACCAGGATGCCCCACTCAACTGGCAGGTCCCTTTCTGACCAATCGGCGCGATGGGGATGTCAGCTTCATCAATGTCCTCTTCATCTTCTGTGGCTTCAGGTGATGCTGTGGCCGTGGCACCTGCTTCATTCTCTGGACGTCCTGGTGACTCTGTAGCCCCCTCCGAGGCTGCAAAGGCAGTGGAGGTGGATGCCACTGAGAAATGGGAGCGGAAGATGCGGTCCCTCTTCAGGGCCTTCTTCTCCAACTTTTTCCCTTCAATGCTGTGCACCAAGTCATCCAAATCTCGAGCTTCACTCCCACTCCTAGACATGGCTTCCTCCACTGCTCGGTGTAAGACTCGCATCACACCTGGCATCTTGCTGCGCCTGGCTGTGCTTAAAGCATCTTCTACGCTGGCGCCATGCAAGATCAGCTCAGCTGCCACATCTCGGTGGCTTCCCATGCAAGCCTTCATCAAGGCAGTGGTGCCATCACTGCTGGAGACACATGGAGACACACCATGTTGCAATAGAAGTTGAGCTACCTCCAGATGTCCGTTGGCACAGGCTGAGATGAAAGCCCCTGAGGCCTCCTCAGCATCTACTGGTACTTTTCGCAGCAATAGCTCCACTACAGCAGACTGGCCATTGCCGGAGGCGGCATGCAGCGCTGTGAACTTGTTGGGTCGGCAATCTGCGTGATGGTTCAGGAGTAGCTCTACCACCTCCGTGTGCCCATACAAACTAGCTAAAATCACAGCAGTACGTCCACTCGGGGTGGCATGACTAATGCTGGCTCCATGTTCCAAGAGCAGATCGACCAACTCCAAACGTCCTGCGGTGCAGGCCTCCATGAGTGCCGTGAAGCCATCGGCTGCGGCAGCGTCCACAGAGGCGCCGGCATCCAACAGCAGCTGGGCCACCGTCAAGTGGCCACCACTGCAGGCGGACATCAACGGAGTCCAGCCATCACTGCGGCTCCAATTCACCGAAGCACCTTTCGTCAACAGCAGAGGGACCAAACTTGCCAGGCCTTTGTTGCAAGCTGTTAAGAGCTGCTCAGACAATCGGTCCATGGCTTCAGGCGGACACTGCAGACATCGTTTTCCCCGCAAAAAAGTGTGCGAAACAGTGTCTGTGGAAATGCTGCTGTTGACTTACTGGGCGGTTTCACGTGTGTGTGCTGGACGCACCGCAGAACTACAAAGATGAGCCAAACTGCGCACAATGGGAAGCTTCCATGCGAGTCCCACTCAACAACTCCTGTTTGGATCGGGGTGTCATGCACAACTCTTGCCTTGCCGCAGCCATTGCAGGACAGGGTCAAACAGATCAGCCCATTGAGCTCACAGCTGGAAGAAATCTGTGAAACTTGTCTCTCAAGACTTTCTTGTCTTTGCCAGTCTTTGCGTCAACGTCGACTCTAAGGTACCACTCCTGCAGCACAAAACGCACATAGCAGTGTCGACACGTGCCGCCACTGCCACATGCCAAACTTGGCCAAAAGCAAGGAACTCAACTCCCCCCCTTTTAGGAATTCAATAACTGCAGACTGCATATGCCAATGGGGTAGCAACATATAATATAGATTAATATAGCATGTTTATAGGATTTTATAGGCACAGGCGACATTGCAGATATCTATGGCCGCGGTCCTCAAAAATAACATTGTAAATCGGTCTGATGATCTTGGCGAGGAATAGGCCACTCTTGGTTGTGCCACTGCCCTGATAGAGTGAACCTGCCACGGTCACCGAGTGACATGACACTTACCAGACCCGCCTCTGTGTGGATTTTGGGAAGTCCACTGGGATGCCAGTTTGGAATACGATATCTTCCAACGAAATCCGAATCCTTCTAAGCAACCTCCAGGTGGAAAATCCACCATGTTTTTTCCCATCCCAAACACATCGTTTGGTGCTATCCTACTTCCTGCTCGGAACCCTCTGAGCATCTCTGGGCCTCCCATTTGTACATCCTCAGAAGCCAGCGCCAGCTCTGTGAGGAAGCAAACCACTTCGGGCCTTAGACCGCCAGCCAATGGGCATCCAATGGGCATCCAATGGGCATCCAATGGTCATCCAATATATCAAGACTGCTGGCGCTGCTGGCAATGGGATCCCAACATGAAGCGGATATTACCAGCCTCGCCCCAAACCTGGCAGCTATGGCCATGGGGTGATCTATGGTGATCTACAAGTATCAAAAAGTCAACCAACAAAAACACCACACCAGGTGATGGCAACATGCAGGTGCTGCGAGCAAATAAACACTGATTTCAACCTCAGGCGTGTTGCATGCAAAGATGGTTGGAAACGAGGACAGGACTGTTTCTAAGACTCTGAGACCCACAAACTTCGTCAAACTTCGTGACAAAATTCATCCAGTTGGACCATGCTGGACCATGCTGGACCATGCTGGACCATGCTGGACCGCCTGAAGCCTCAGGCATTCACCAGTTGTTTCCCAGACTCGCTGTCTGCATGGGCCAACAAGCCCCGACGTTGCCCTCAGGCATCGCGTTTTCAAAATGGTCGGTCCAAAAAGATCAAAAAGTAGGGAATCAATGGGAATCAAATTGTTTGGAGATTTTGGAGTGAATGAGTCTCCATTCATCTCAACATGCACCGAGAACACCACGTTCTCTTCGAGATGGCACCTGGCCGCCGCAAAGGTGCCCCTCGTCCCGGGCCCAAACCTCCCGCTCCGGCCTGCAGTTCCGGGCAGGCCGCCAGCCTGATGCCCAACACAAACTGGGGTTGAAAAGGTTAGGAAGACACTCTTCGTGTCATGTAAAGTACTAAAGCCACCATCCCACCCAGCAGCTCCGATACGTTTTGAGTGCTGCAAAGGTCGTTGTCTCATCACATCCTGATGGATTTGGCACAGCTATGACACAATTTGGGAAGTGCCAGTTGAAGCTATGCCGCATCCATTTCCTCCCTGCATTGCGCGGCCATGGAGCACTTGTTGCAGGTTACCATGTTGGACTCACCTGCCACGAACTCGTAAGTCGAGTTGTAGTAGTGCCAACCGCACACTGTTTTCCAAAGGTGTGATGGTGCATAGACAAGGGCCTTCGTGTTCAGGTGGATCACTTGGTTGCGATGAGATTTTACCATTCTTGGTAGATACTTCATACCGCCTTCGAACTTGGTGTTGAGCTCTTTGATGGACTCAGTGAGCTTCGCCTTGGCGTTGGCTGAGTTCTCTTTGAACGCGCTCAGTTCGGCTTCGAGTTTCTTGACCATGGCTAGCTTGACTTCTGGCTCTGTTGGCATGCAAGAGTGCACGCTCGGTGCCAGTTGTCGGATTTCTGTATCTACCTGGTCCGTGCTCTTGATTAGGTCGTTGAGGCCGAACTTCTTGTCGACGTTGACCGCCATGGTTTCTAAGGCTTCCTGAGCGTATTCCAGGATGATACTACTCTTCCACCTGCCCAGGTACCCCACTTGGGCAACTGCCCATCCCCTGCGGATGTATTGCAGTGCTCCGGATCTCCTGGGCGAGTGGCCCGTGATTCCGGGTCCAAATAGAGCGTTCCAGCTCTTTACCAGTTCGGCCTTCGTGACCTCCGTGTTGTCGATCGATGTAGCCAAAAGCCCTTGAGGTGCTCCTTTGAGAGCTGCGTGGTTTACCAAGACTTCCATCACTGCGTAGGGGCACTTGAGGTCACACGTGTCAGCGCAGATGCACTGCATTGTCCGTGATATGCCCCGGGCAGCGGTGTCTGTTTTGGACTCCGTCCATGTTAGAGTCACCATCCTGCTCGAGCTATCCAGCTTGACGTCATTGCAGGTCAGTGCCGCTACTTCTATCTCCCTTAGCATCCAATGCACTCCTGTTGCGAAAAGATGCATTGGGAGACGTACCTTTGTGGCTCGATCCCTGTAGTCAGTGAGGAGGGAAAAGTTGGACCACTCGTTCTCCGGCACCTCTGGAGCTTTCTTCCTGGGCCCCATCCCTCGCTTTGCCGCGTTGATGGACAGCTTGAACCATCTGTCCAGCGAGTGGGTCCATTCATGTCCCCGCTCGAGGTGGTAGGATTTTGCTTCGATGAGGTACGTGTAGGCCGATTTGTAGCCTGCTTCCTTCAGCGTGGCCGCGATGAGTTTGATGGAGAAAGGTGTCAGTGGATAGTTTTCCTTCGCTGCGGTCAAGATATCCATGATGGTTTTCCTCTTTGAACTTTTGGCTGCTCTCGATGAGTTGGCATAGAACGCCTTCTCCAGATTCTGGACTGCTCGTTCTCTGGCGTCCTTTGATTTCGCCCACGCTACGGCTCCTCTAAGGCCAGCTTTGGGTGTGTTCAAAACTGTTCTCCTTTTGCTGTCTGGGATGTCGGTGCGCCTCTTCTTCAGCGTGGATGTTGTCTTCAAAACCTTCGACTTCGCGGCCTTCAACACCACGGGGTTTGTTTTCGGAGGTGGCAAGCGCAGGGCTGGGGCTTCTGCTGCGCCAAAAGGGTTGTTCCAATTTGTTCTGCACAACCTCTTGACTGGGGAGGACAGCAGTTCCCTCCACCATGGGCCTTGGTGGCTTCGGGCGGTATCCTGTCCCAGGGCCATCGTGTTCATGAGCTCGGCCTCGGAACTTTCTGGTAGTGGTTCAGGAGGAAAAGGTGCGGAGGAGCTTGAACCAATGTCCGGAAGAGGGTCATCTGCCATTGGGGAGTCTGATAGCGTCTCCATGTGGTCCACTGCACCCAGAGCGTCATCAACTGTGACTTGCACCAATCGATCATCAGGACGCATTCGTGCCCTCTCGCTTGCAGATAGTGCCAGGCGTTTGGTCTCCTTGTCACAAATGTCGCCAGTGGGATTTCCTCCCTGGGTAACCGCGACCAATGAAGGTGTTGGTGTCCGGAGGAAGGCAAGTAGTCTGTGTCCAGGAGTGCCTCGTCCTGAGTCGGGGGATCTGTGGGCTTCTTCGGTCGTCCCATGTAGTAGAGACAATAGGCTATCGTGCCGGTGATGAAGCAGAGGAGGCCGACCCCGACCAGCAGGAAGTTGAGTAAATGCCATGGAGAAACCTGGGCAAGAATGGCCGGAGCGGCCGGGGGGCGAAAAAGAGCGACTGCAGTCATTTTGAGCCTAAGCAACGCGAAACCCCAAACTTGCAAAGATGAAATCAATTGTTAGTTTTATTTAGTTTTAAGTTTGTGAGTGTGTATGTCGACAGACACCTGACGTCTGCGATTTTCCTTTTCCTTTCGAAAATGTAAAATCTCTGTCATCTCAACGCAAACTGGCCCATATTTGATTGGCTGTTGCGGAGGAATGCCACAATTCCGGGGCCTGAAACGGAGTTGGCAGAAAGTAGAAGTCCGCCCCTCGTGCGCTCTCATCCTTGTGGATGGGCACGTTCTCGAGGTCCTTGGGTTTTGTCGCGGACTCCCACTTGTCCTCCCTTGAAAGATAGTCTGCCACTTCGTTGGCCACGCCTGGAATGTGAGTGGCCCTTAGCCCTTCCACTCCAATGGCTTCGCATTGGATGGCTATTTCGGCACCAATGAAGTTGAGGGCTGCGTTGGGGTTCGACAGCTTTTGCGAGGTCGATAGTGCCACCATGCTGTCTGATTGAACTTGCAGTTCCAGGTGGCAAGAGGCCAATTGGTCCTTCCATATCTTTAGGGCCAACAAGACCGCCAGCGTTTCGACGATGCCCTGCGATGCGGCGGTTTTCCAACTTTCTGTGAATCCTAATTCCTTCGCGTCCGTCTCGGTGACTTTGAAGGCGAAGGCTTTTATGACCCTGTTGTTGATCAGCAAGATGCCGCCCATCCCTGTGGGGCAGGCGTCAGTGATGACGGTGGCCTTTGGGTAGCGCCCCACGTCTAGCTTGAACTTGCGTGTTGGGCGTTCCATCGCGACCCCCAAGAACGCGATCATCCAAACTCTTGCTTGTTCCAACTGTTTCACCACAAAAAGGCCCTCTTTGCGGCGTTGATCTTCCCTTTGGAGGCGTCCTATCCTCTTCTCCTTTGGCCAGGTCGTTGAGCCGTTCGTGAAGGACTCCATAGAAGATGGACACGAGCCAACGGGCCTTCGGCAAGATGCCTGATAGCCATGAGGCTTTGCCGCACACTTGTCTCAGTTCCTTGAGAGGGGCCATTCCTTTTCCTTCCCAACCTTGCAAGAGTGCGATCAGTTCGTTGGCGAACTTGTCGGGGATGGTCATGATGATGACGTCCTCCGTGATGGTGAAGCGCACTCCGATCCATTGGATTTGTGAGGATCGTTCTCCTTTGTTGAGGGCCACTCTGAATCCCAAGGCAGCCATCGTTGTGAGGATCATGGCAAGGATGCTGTTTCGCTCTTTCAGAGTGCCCTGCCGGACCCAGAAGCTGTCGTCCAGGTAAACTTGATGTTGGGCTTCTGCTCCATTGACCAAAGATTGTAGCATTCTGGCCAAAAGTGCTGCGACCCTGCTCCAGACCAATGGGGCTGTTTTGAAGCCAAACAACATGGCTGAGAACATGTAAAAGTCGTCGTTGGCGACATTGGGTGCCAGCGCATGGGCCAGTTCTTCTTGATGAAGGCCTAGTGACATAAACGCGTCACTGATGTCGATGACCACCAGCTCCCGCGCGTACCCATCGCCGCCTCCGTGTGCTCGACGCATTGAGTACACACTTCTTATGGTCTCCAAGGCGTCCCTCGGCCTAGGGAGAACCAGTTTCTCCGGGAGCTGAGATTTCCGATTGCCCCCTGACCTCCTGAGGTCCAAAATTATTCTCCTCTTGATGCCTTCCGGCTTTTCTTTGATGATCAGTCCCAGGCGGCTGATGGTGCCATGTCCCATTTCATGTTGGACGATGGCTTTGGGCACGTCTACCATGTACCCCGCCTGGCGATATCTGTCAAGTTCAACCTTCGCTTCCTCCACGTTGTCCTGGACTGACAAGTAGTTGAGGAGCTCCCCACGTTCCATCTGTGCGGATGCGTCTTCCAGCTCTGCACTGCCGTGGTAGTCGAGGTTGTTGGCCGCATCGTCATTCGGCGGGAAGATGCCTGCTGTTTCAATGGGCCTTTCAATGCCCAGCGGGGCGCCGTGCTCAATCCATTCCGGCACGTATTTGTCGGGGTCGTTTCCCTTTTCAATCCAAGCCTTGATGATTTCTGCTTGGAGTGGCGACTTGTAGATCCACTTGTGGGTGACCCGGACAGCAGGTGGGGCTTGTGCTCCCACAACCCTTTTGAGGCGTGCCCTCCACTCCACGATCAGCCTGTCGTCTAGGCTGCACTCCTTCGTGCCGTACTGCTCGCCCACTCTTGAAGCTTCTTTGAACTGCCTATCAAAATGTTCCCACGCGGCTCTTATCTTCAGCCCTATGGTGAGCATGTTTGATCTCGGCAGCACAACCTTGTACGGGTCTCTGAGTCCGCCCACGTACTCTTCCATCTTGACGTCGGCGGCCTTGGTCGAGATCTTCTTGATGGCTCCATATTTCCCTTCCCCTCCTTTCCACAAGCCTGATATTTTGTTGGGTTCCAGGTGAACCTGACGCACAGGTGTGCGGGATCTCTGCCTGTCTGCATGGGCTCGCCCCGAGGAAGCAGGCCTGGGTGCAGATGAACTCGAGCCCTTCTCGTTCTGGCGAACCCTCTTGCGGTTTCGGGCATGGGGTTCTTCTTCACTACCACTTGGTGTTGACCTTCGTTTCGATGGGCTCCTCCTCCTCGGCGGTTTGGGTGGCTCTGGAATCGGTTGCACCGTGTCCCTGTCCACCACTCCCGGCTTGTTCTTCTCGATGAACTCGCTGAGGGTCGACATTCTCGAAGACAGGAACTCCTCCTTCCCCATGAGGATCAGCTGCGACACCGCCAGGATGGCATATTCCTTGCACAGCTTCACCGGGTATTCTGCTGATGCCCTCGATCGATCTGGCCCGATGATGGGTTCGTGAGTGGAGTTGCCGCAGTTGCAGGTCAGCGACAGCGCCGGCAGGCCCAGTAACGTACCACTGAATTGCTGTGGCTTGAAGTGCTTTTCTCCCCTTGGGCGTTCTGGTTGGTACCTGCAGGTGTTGAACTGTGCCGTCAACTTCTTGGGGCCCTGCGTGAACTTCCTCATCTCAGGCAATTCCCAAGCTGAAAGATGGCCTTCAACGGTGCTTGGGGGAGGATTTTCAAGAGTTGCAATTGCCGGCACGGTGCTCTGCCTTCTTGATTCTGCCACCTTCGACGCGATGTCAATCGACCTGGAGGCCAGGATGGTGCCCACGTCACAGGCTTCTTGTTGCCTTTGGGTGTTTGCCCTCAGCCCGTAAGGCTCTTCTTTCGACCGGACAGGTCCGGGGAGACCTTCAGCAGCACGATGTCGGAGGCGGGAAAATGTTGAACACGGAAATCCCGCGTGATAAGCATCAATGTAGCCTCGTGTGGCCCAGCGTAGGTGGGTTGTGTAAGGTTCTGGGTCCAGCAGGTTCCCAGTGCCTGCTTCCTTTTCTACGCTGACCACCTTCAGTTTGATGCCTCTCCTCAATGCCTCTCCCCTCATTGCCGCTGACAGTGGGTCATTTGGCCCCGCATAGTGATGGACGAAAACGAAGACCCTCTTGTTGTAGTAGTCCTCCAATGTTTCCGCCTTCAACGGATCTTCGGACTCAGGGTCATCTTCGCCCTCTTTCTGTTCTTCACCCTCACTGGACTCATAGGTGTAGGTCTCGGTGTAGGAGGCATCGTCTCCTTTTGAGTTGTCTTCTTTCTTGGACTCTCCTTTGCCTTCGTGCCCATCAGCTCCATGTCGAGTGGGTTTTACTTCTTCTCCTTGTTTGGGCATGACATAGAAGGGTGCCCAGGTGAATTGCAGATGGTGCATTTGTGCTCCCTCTTGACTTTTGCAGCACAAGCTTGGCCAGGAGGAAGGTTGGCGCAAGGACCATTTCCGTTGTTCCATGCAAAACATTTCTGCTTCGTCTTGCCGCTCCCCTTCTTGTTGCCGTCGTCCGCATTGGCGCGCCCTCCATTGTTGTCTGAGCCTCCTCCTCCTTCGCCTCTCCTTCTTTTGTTGGGCCTTGGTCTCCTTCTTGCGTTGTAGCTTTCGCCATCTTCTTTGACGTCCGTCTCCACCTGCGGAGTGATGGCTTTCACTCCTCCGGTCATGTACGCCGTTGCAAGTTGTTCTGCTGGCGTCTTTGGAGTTCCACGGCTTCCAGCTGCCAACCATGTCAAGGCCGGGGCATGAACCTGCGCGTGCCAAAAGTTCTTGTCGGCTGCAATCGCCGTGAAGACGTAGTCCCATGGCCTTTTTGGATCCCAGTTTGATGGGGGGCTTTTGCCAGCCCTGACATCCATTTGTACCCTTGCACGCACCCTGTTCGAGTGTGCGGATCGGGCCAACTCGTCTGCTGCATAGATGAGGTGCCAAGCCGTCGGGTAGTTTCTCGTCATCTTCTCGATGGCCATCTCGTAGTTGTGGAGGGCTGCGAGTGATGCAGCGTCCAACATGATCAGGGCTGTCCTTAAAATTCTGAATGATGTCCGCCACTGCACAAACGTAGATGGCCCTGGGAGTTCCCTCGTCACGTACCCGGATGCCGTGAGCACGTAGGACCTGAACTTTGCAGCTTTCATTGCCCTTTGTCCATATGGCACCCATACTCCAAAGTCCACATAGGGTGCTTGGTCTTGTATTTGTATGCGCCTCTGCAAAGCGCTCACCTGCTCCACGCTGGGGTCCTCTTCCTCCTGTGGCCAACCTCCAATGATCTCGAGGTAGCGTTGATACCAGCCAGATCGGATTTCCTCCGTTGCGACCAAGAACTCCCCGTCGTCCGCCTGGTCTATGACCTGTGTCATTTTGAGCTTCCGCTCTCTGGGACTCGAATTTGTAGTCGTGGGTCCAGGCTGTGTAGGTGATGGTTCCCTCTGGTCCATGAAGGGGCTTTGGTTCTTCCAATTGTCCCAGTCCCCGCCCCCTTTCACATGGATAATCCGTTTCGCCAAGTTGTAAACCATACCCACATGGGATGCCTGAACTGCGCTGAGCGGAGCACCATCGGGTTGTACTGCTCTTTCCAGTGCTGCTGCCACCACGGGTTGTGGAAGGATGGCCAAGAGCTTGAGGTCGTCTCCTGGATCCCCCGCCACCTGGATGAAGGCGTTCCACAATGGGGCAGGCAGCTCGTAGTAGTCCTTCACATCCGTCAAAACCTTCATGTCCAAGGCGACAGATTGCGAAGGAAACATGGCAGACCGCGAAAACCCTGAACAAACTCATCATGAGAAAGGGATTTCGAGTGTCTGGCCACTTGAGCCAAAATGGCCGGCCATGACACTCATTTATGTCCATCAGAAAAGCTGTGCTTTTCTTTCACAACAATCGTGGATTGAATCGAACTGTTGATTTTATCTTATTAATTAATTTGTTCTAATGGATTTTTTGTGATTTTCTCGCTAACCTTCACAATACCTACGCACTTGAACTGGTTTGTGCCTGGCACGCCATCGGTGCAAGCCCTCCAAAAGGTCACGATGAAGATCTGCCAGCGCATCCTGACCGATTGGCATTCAAATATGTTCACAATTTGTAGGGGGTACAGTAATTCCGGTGGTTCCGCTGGACATCTCTGGACAATATATTATTTAAAAAAATTACACAATATGTAAAATTGACGGCGTTGTGTTGAACCGATGGCATCTATCCGAATCTATCCTCATACCCTCCGTCTGATAAACCGGCCCTTCACACTTCACATCGCTTCACATCACTTCACATCACTTCACCTTCAGGAGCTCAGGCTCGGCTTCGGCTGCTGCGCGCTGCAGCGCCTATGGATCCAGGTCAGCCCCCTGTGGTCCCTGTGGTCCCCGTGCTCCTCGGATCCCACAGTCCACAGCCCACGGCCGTCGCGCACGTTTGTTGGACTCCGCTCTGTGGCGAGTCCAAGGCGTCCAAGGCCCTCATCACAGAAGAAGAAGGGACCAAGGGGGGCAACTCATCCCTGGGCCGTCTTGGAATTCCACACACATGGCCCAAAAGTTACGAAAGTTACGAAAGTTCAATGTGCGTTTCGCAACCAGACTGGCCGGGAAAGTTCATATAAAGAAACTACATGCAGCATCTGGCTGTCAATTTGTGCATATTGCTGTACAAACGTGCAGGTGGTTCCACCGTTGATCCACATGGTAGCATTATGCTCCACGCAGATCTCTGTGCTCTCGATGCCAGATCACTGCCTGCACAAACCTGCAGAGGAGCTGCCTAAGTGAACATGGGCACTAGGAAGTGGCGCTGCAGGATCTCAGATTACCAATTCGGTGCTAAGTAGCCACTGCACCAAGTTGATTCCATCGATCAAACTGTACAGAGTGCATGGCCCTGCTATACAGAAAAGGTTGACAGGTCACCAGATTCACTTTTGCTTCGCCTCATGGCATTCTTGGGGCATGGATTCACCTCATCCAATTCCAGGAAGGTGTTTCGCACCACCAACTTGCAAACTTCGGTCGGCAACTGATCGGACTCCGCAGAATCCGAACCCCCACTGGAAGTAGCATGCGCTTCGGACCCCAGCAAGTGGGGACGCACGTCTTCCACAATGCTGGGAGCATTGGTACCTCCATTGGCGCGGCGATAAGCGGCTTTCTGAAAGTGGAAGGCTTGGCGAAAGGAATCGCGAATTTGCGTCCACTGGGATCGAAGTACTACACATTGATATGGCACAAGAGTTCTGC
>Ga0126342_10012947_pt1 | contig 14832 bp, 13 predicted proteins | sample Cyp1metagenome_FD_92528 | JGI IMG/M metagenome (GOLD analysis project Ga0126342, IMG submission 92528) | Coral microbial communities from Lord Howe Island, Old Settlement Bay, Australia - Cyphastrea 1 metagenome | ecosystem: Host-associated > Invertebrates > Cnidaria > Coral ... | reverse complement strand
CATTCATCAGGTGTTACATATGCCGATTGGACGGCTCGAAGGCCTAAGCCATTTGCGCTGCGTGTGGAAAGATTGCAATGGCGTGAGCATCGTTTGATCGTTGCTGCAGCTTTGCATTCTACACTGGGTATAGTAGCCACTGCACAACGAAAATTAAGACTCATTAAGGGCGTTGGTATTTCTGTTGCGTTCTGCACCTCCAAGGTTCTACGTGTGAACGGAATCGAGGCAAGCATGTGGTGTACAGCATGGCATTGTGGTGCGGTATAATCCCCTGATGTGACACACTTGAGTTTTGCATGAATACCACACGAATGACCACTTTGGTACTTGATACTACTTGACAATACTTGACAAATCTTGGCATCTGAATTTGGACATCGTCACTTTCAGGTGCCGTTCAGCTTCACTGGGCTTTACAACCTCGCTTGCCGTGCCAACCACTCGTGTGCGCAAGACACCCAGATGCAGGTCCTGCAGGATCATAGCAGCACAGTGGCAAATTTTGGCAAGGCCTTGCTGTCGTGTTTCAGTGGCCGAAGGCGGTCAGCTCAGGCAAGGAATTGCCATGATCTATAGATTTTATAGTTTTGTGCCTTCCAAATCCATGTCTACTCTTGTTCGCCTTGGCTGGTGCTTTGACCTTGCAAGGATAGTGGCGCTACGACCGATACTCGCAGGAGACGAGGTCACAGTGTTGCCTGCTCAGAGAGAGAGAGAGAGAGAGAAGTTTGCTTTCGTTTCGCTTTGTCGCTAGGGATACAATCAACAATTTTTTCCCGTATCCATGCAGCAATTTCGAACCAAGGTCCTATTTGTCTGAACTGGAACTTCTGGAGGTTGGATCAGTCCGAAGGAGTGGTTTTGGAGTTCCAGGGCTGTTCAGAAAGTCGCTTCAAATGTGGCTGGCAAAAGCAGGCCACTTTTTAAGTGCCCGTGCAGGAAGATGCTGGAGACAACTTGGGACTTCCGCTGTACCTGTTCAAGGCAAGATCCAATGCAACTGTTCCTGTTCAAGGTACAAGTCCAATCAAGTCTCCATGTTTTTACAGACCTGCAAGAAGCCAAAGTAGGTGCTCTGCACCAGATGACCGACGTTCAACTCTGTGCCGGGCATGCATTGGTGCTGGCAACTCGTCTTTGAAGCAGCGGGGTACTGGGGTACCATGACCATTTTTGGCTTTCAATCACCTAACCTAAGATGAGATGGGAGCACAAGTAATATCCAACAGAAAAGTAGGTACAACTGCGAATCAGAAGAGAGGTAAACTGCTTCGCAGTTTAGGTATGGATTGATGATTCTGGGTCATAAACACTAGGAGCCTTGCGATAGGAGCCTTGTGCTGGGAAGACATGTCAATGTAATGTAGGTATCTCTTGTCGCGCAGGGACATGCATATGTGCCACTAGAGGAAGTTTTTTGAATGCCATGACGAAGCAGTTGCATTAACAGTAACAGTACACATAACATAACAATACATTCTCTAGCCAGTGTACAGGGTAAATTGGGCTGTTTCGAAGTTGCTCAAAATTTCTCCTCAGAAAGAAAGCTAGCTAAGCCGCCACAAAATTGGTTGGGGATGGAGACTGCAGAAAAGCGAAGGATGACAAATCCTGCCTGTTGGTCGTGGTTGGATTCTAGTTTCAAATAGTTCGCTGTTTAGAAATTTTAGAAGACGTGCATGTTCTCGAAACAAGGTACATGCCCATTCGATACAGCTGATTCGCGCTGAGGCCGGCCCAGTGGACTTGTTGCCCTTCAAACCAGAACTGCTTTGTACTTAGAAAACCATGTGTGAACCTCTGGCAACATCTGTGCAACATGACATAAGACCACCTTTGTACATTTGGTTGTGGCTGATATGCTGCTCCAGCTCTTTCGTGCAGTCTTCGGTTCAAGTTGCCACGTGGAACTTGGAGGGAATATCGTTCTTGCTTTAGATTGCTGATGACTAGATGACTATGCAGTTCATAAACAGTTCAGAAATACACCTAGGACTTAGTACCATCTTTCTTTGACAACGCACCAGTGCAGAATCATCAGAATCAACCTTTTGCAAGTGCTAAGAGCTCGCTCGTGAATGGCGGATGAACTGTTCCTGAAGGTCATGTTCTTCAAGAAGCTAAGCTCTATTTCTAGCTATTTCCAGTCACCCAGTGGCCATGTACACGGCTAGTGCCATGATGAAAAATGTCACGGCCCTTCCCCGCAGAGTGACGATGCCACGCTGGACCTGTGCTCGGCACGTAACGATTTGGCCGCAATGGCCCTATGACGATGAAACGCGAGCAGCGAAACCCGTGGGCGATCCCAAGTTTCGGTGGCCTCCCAATGCACCGAAGGAGTTCGAACCTGGTGAAGTGATGACGCACCAAGAAGTGCAGCAACTGAGAAAAAAGATCTACAGCAAGATATGGGAGGACAAACGTTTCTGCTTTGAACAAATCATTTTATTTTCTTTGGTTTTGGGTAGCCATTGTCTTCAGTTTCCTGGTTGAGTCAGGACTTGGTTCGGCTGGACTGGTCGACATGGGAACGTCGCTTTTGGGAGCTGAAAGAGCGCGCAATTCCGTATGATGAAACGACCTACACGCTTTTGCTCCATGGCTACGTTTTCTCACACAGGCACCAGGCTGAAAATGCCTACCTTGTTTTGGAAGAGATGAAGAAAGCGGAGACCCATCCCGTGCCTCGGAGTTCACCGCCCACGAGATCCCCAAGAGATCCCAGTCATGCCGAGTCATGCCTTGAAACTGTTGAGTCTGGGAACTTGACATCCTGCACCTGCAACTGCACACAGACGCACACACACACAACATATACATATATAATCATATATATATATATAATATGTATAATATATAATATAATATATATATATATAGTATGTATAATATATATATAGTATGTATAATATATATATATATATATAATAAACACATATAAAGTTTCAATCAATTTTGCTTAGAACACATATTGGCCGAGAGTGATCTGAACTCCATCACTCAATCCATTGCTACCTAAAGGCCCATAGTGAATCGCTGCTAAGACTCCCATGGCCATTGGCTTTGAGGCCTTGGTGCGGCTCAACGAGCGCATGCTGAACTCTGCCTTTGAGCTTCAAGAGCTTGGGCTCCGAGGTGAAGCTTCGCTGTGGCAGAATGTGGCGCGACTTTGCTTCCACTCCTCCGTGAGATTTCAAAAGAAGAGACAGAAACGGCTGAAAAAGGAGACGTAACAATACATGAACAAAACATGAATAAAACATGAGTAGACATGACTTGAAAGGAGAAGTACATGAAAAGACTGCACATCACAAAATGTTTTTGATGAATACAAAAAGAAACAAACGAGAAGGACTGAAGGACTGAAGGACCTACTATTTAACTATTTCTCACTGCCTAGCAGGACGTCATTGGTGAGAGTGGTCCCATGTTGTGCAGGAGCTGGAGGCTTTGGAGCCTGATGATGCTCTGGCCTTGGATGAGGACAACATCCGGCATTGGCTTAGTGGCCACGATCGATTGGCGTTGCCTGAAGGAGGTCTCAGCCGCTTTCGACCACCAGGAGCCCAAGCGGGAGACTGTTGAAAACTGTTGATTTGTAGGGAGATGAGGTGGTCTTAATTTGTGTGGTCTGGGGCCAAGGTCACAAAGCGAATGTAATGCATGTTGTGTACGCTCTACTTGCAGCCATGACGTTGATATAATATATATATATGCTAACCCTCCCAGAACCCCCGCGCATGTTGAGCAAACAGTTGTTTTACCAGCTCTTGGTCTCTGCATATCACAACTGATGTGTTTGCAGAAAGCAATGCTAGTGAAGTGATCTAAACTGTATATTGATATGCTTGCCACGAGTTAATATACCTTTAGTATACCATTTATCAAAACATGAGAATACCTTGATATATTTTAAATATACCTTTAACATACCTTTAATATATCTTTAAGATTCTGTAATATATGTTCATATTCCTATTGAAATACTGTTGATAGACCATGTCATGAGTGTATCATTTGATATACCATGAATATATATTTTTCAATATCCCTTCAATATACCATTTTATTGACCATGAAAACATGGTTTTATTATTAATATACTTTCCATATACCTTTGAAAAGCAATCTAATACAACTTGACAATACCATTTAATATACCTTTAATATACTGTCTCATATAACATGCGTATACCATGAATATACATGTATTAATACTTTAATATACTTGTAAAAATACATGTAATATACCTTTAGCATATTGCATACATACAACCATGACCATCACCCAAGGGCTCTACTTTCATAGTAATGTTTCTTTGTATTATTGCATGCTTTTCAATTAAATGGTTCACCCCCCATCGTGAAGGAAGCTTTGCCCATACTTGCACCAACACTTTCTTTTCTAAATACCATGATTATTTAACATAGATACACAAAGGATTCCATTCTGAAATGATGCTGTCCTCCTTGTATAGATTCCTTTACTTCTTTAAAGCTTCAAGTCTCTTTTAAAATAACCTTATATTCCGTTCAAAGAAGTGCTGCAACTCCTTTATATAAGGGGACTGTACAAAATGATACCACTTTTTGCAAGGAATGTAATCTTTGAAAAATATCGCTGCACAAGGCATACGTTGGAGGATTTTGCTAAAAAAAACTTCAAAGTCCATGCTGAAACTTGTTTGCTTCTTCTATTTTCAAGTAGTAGCTGTGTGGATTTTTTCCCATGGTTTTAAACAAAATTCTGGGTGATGAACCAATCTGCACATGATTATATGCCAAAAAGTAGTGCTACACTACAACTCTTTTCTAAATATATTGTATACTGTTTTCAATGAATACTGCATAGACTACGAGAGCTTTCTTATTTAAGTAACTATGTGCTCTTTCAAAGGGACCTCACATGTTTGTTGGCATTTTCTAACGAATACAGCACCCACGAAAGAGTCTTGCAAAGTATGCTATTTGAAAGCAATGTTCCGTTTTCTCATACTTTTCGTAATCGAATAATGCAAAGAGTGATGCTGCGCTATTACATGTGCTTAAGAGTACAACACACATCAAAAGAATGCTGCGTCCATTCAAAGACTTTCTTTCAAGGCAAAACTTGTTCAAAGTACTACTACATCTATCCCTTTGAAAGAAATAGTACAATCTTTAAAAAATGCTCTACCATTTGATGCAATATGTCCGATACTCGTTCAAAAGAGTACTGCGTCCATTTAAGGACTTTCTTTACAGGTAAGAAAGACTCTTTCAAAGTACTACTACTGCATATTGATGCATTCTACTACACAGAAGCAGTACATTCTTTTACAACATACCCCACTGGCCTCAACTATTTTACGCAATGTGTCCGGTACTCTTTGAATCAAATACTGCATCCAATGAAGGACTTTCTTTACAGGTAAGATTCTTTCAATGTCCTGCAGGATCTATTAAAGCATTCTGTTACAAAGCAATGTTACATGTTCTCAAAGAAATACCCCACTATTCCCCCAAAGTATCCTGAAAATGTCAGTTTCCAGGTACTTACATTGTTTGAATATGTCAAACCTAGACAGGACTGTGTATGTACGAATCCAAGGTTCCAAGATTCCAAGATTCCAAGATTTGCACCGAAGTTGCTAGAGATAGAGCAGAAAAGCGTTGCAACAGCTAATTTTCAACGGCATAAACATCACAGCACATCCTATGCCAAGCTTAGTCCCACATAGTGCGCAAGCTCTTGAGTGAGAAACTTTGATCAAAGTTTGACTTCCCAGGACCGATAAGGTAAGCAAGCATAAGGACACAGATGGCAATCATGTGAACCAATAGACAAACCAAAAAAAAAGAACTCGAGCAAAACCAAAAAAACAAAAAAAAATGAGAGCATGTTTGGTTTTGACTCAAAATATTTTTTTTCTGGTTTTCTCTATATAGTTTTTTTGGCTGTGAAATGGAAAAACACCAAAAAACAATTTTTTTGTTTTTTGAATGGATATGATCAATCAAGATATCAAAAAACCAAAAAACTCAGTTTTTTTTGGTTTTCAACATTTGTAGGTTTGGTTTTCTGCATTGAAAGTCTCAAAAACAAAAAACATTGAGTTTTTTTTTTTGATATCTTGATTGATCATATCCATTCAAAAAACAAAAATCAAAGTTTTTTCTCGTTTTTCCATTTCAAAACCAAAAAACAAAAAACTAGGGATAACAAAAAACATCTTTGAGTCAAAAGCAAACATTCTCTCTTTTCCAGCCATATGAGGTTCCACTCGGGATCAATCCAGCCAGAGTATCAGAATGCTTCATCCAAATGTGGAGAAATTATCATCGATACGTTGAATTAGGACAGGTCAACATGCAGGAGATTGTGGACTTTGAGCAGTCACGTCAAAACGTCGAAGGAAGGTTTCCAATGCAAAGCGACATGTTTCTTCTGAGTAGGATCTAACCACTCGCCAGGATTAGACCGGGAACACTGGAGCAGAAAGGCCAATACTTTATCAGGGAACACGACCTTCTTATGTAGATAGATGCTAGCCACGCGATCGAAACCAAATGCGGACAAACGCAGCGATGATATTGCAAGAATTGGGATATGATTTGCTTTCAAGAGTCTCACAACGAAAACTTGAAAACGTCTAGCTAACTTTCCAAGGGTTAGTTCACTGTGAATCCACCCGGGCTGCCAACCATGGGTAGCAACAACATCTAGACTTAGTTCTATCCATGAGTCTTTCTTCAGCCGTGGCCCCCCTCACTGGGACAAACCAGTGAGGAGCGGAAAGATAGCTAGTCAGACTTCTTGCGGCAAGTTGGTAGTTCTTGCAAGCAAACCTTCTCTCAAAAGTTTTTTTGTTTTTGGTGTTGCTTGAGTTTTTTAAGTTTGAGTTTTTTGTTTTGGCTTTTGAAATCAAAAAAACTTAGGGAAAAAACAATCTTTTGAATCAAAGCCAAACATTCTGTTACATTCTCCTCAAAGTTTTGTTTTTTTTCTTGGTTTCCCAGGCATCCCCAAGACTTCTGGCTTTGTTTTTTGTTTTTCCAAGGTTTTTGCGGTTTTGGTGATTCTAGATATCTATATATTATACTGTATACTGTATATGATTTCAGAAACAATAATGTTTACTTAAGTAAACGTATGTAAGTAACCCTAAACAATTGAACATAAAAAATCGTTTTTTTATAATGTAAATGCCAGTACAAACAGCATGTGGGGGGGTTCTGGGGGGTGACATATATATATAGGACAGACTGTGGAGATGTCGATACAATGAATTCCACATACGACAAACGTGTTGAAGTCACATTTCTCGTTTGTGACTGTTTCTTAATATGGTCCACAAAACCTTTGCCGTTGTCTTCCTCGATGGCTTTCTCGGATTCCTCGGCACAGGACCAGAGCTCCAGCGTTTGCCTCCATGGGAGCCAAAGCTTTTACCCGCTCCTGGGGGTCGAAGATCTGGACGACGATCTCGGCGAAGAGACCCGGAGTTGCCGGAGGATTTGCCGAGAAAAGGAGACGTTCGAGCACAGGGTGGTGCCATATAGTTACCTAAGTATAGCTCAGCTAAGTTAGTTTATAACTCCAATAACACGGGTTTATGGATGTGTACGGGGTTTTATCTGTAGTTAATGTTAGTAGATGAACTGATAACTAGGGTAACTAGGGCGCACTACCTTGTAAGCATGTAAGTAGATCGAGTGCAGAACAAGAATAAGAAGAGCAAGTGAACCACCTTTGAAACTTTTAGTAAGTCATAAGTGCTTCTCAACAACGGAGCTTCTGACTGACAGTCTTGCCAGAGACATGCTCGAATTTTTCCACCCCAAGCCTTCAAAAGCGCTTCGTTTGAGGTCCAGTTGGGCGGAGCGACTGCTGAATTGGAAAGCTGGTCTGTTTGCAGCAAGTGTGGTGCAGTGCCAGAGGCAGTTGGGAACGTTTTCTTTACCGTATGGCTGAATGCAGCATGTGAAGTCATGTGGTACCAGGCCTCAGTACTCACAGAAAGCGAAAACATTTGGGTGGCATGCTTAGCCACTGAAAACTGATTTTCCATGATGCTAGTTGGTCATGTTCACTTAGAGACTTCTGATTTGATCCACAGGTTAGGCGATATGAGCAGCTGCCAAGCTGGCCACAAGCTGAGAGCGACTTCTATGCCAGGTATGCAGCTATCTCAGCCTTGGAAGCACCAAATCACCAAGGTGCCGTGACTCGCTCCGCAGCTTCTTAGCACCGAAGGCTCCAAAGCTGAGCATCGCTGCAATCGAAGAGGTGGGGTACTGGTAACACGGTTCCATGGATCTTCCACGAATTTTGATGCTTCCAAGTTTGGATGTCATCGGGAACCAGTTGGGGAATGCCAAGAGATTCAAGGGATGGCATCTCTGCTGAGAACACATTGTGTTTTTGGTGATCAAGCGCAGGAGGATGGACCAGTGGATTTGCAAACTCAAGATGAAGCAACATACGCCACTTGTTCAGCATGAATCAAAGAGCAGGTCCCACCCGTCCAAAAAAACTATATATATATGATATAATATAAACATTAAATAAACTAATATAATTTGATAAGAATAATATACCATAATATAATATAATATAATAAAATATAATATAATATAATAAAATAAAATATAATATAATATAATATAGTAAAATAAAATATATAGTACAATAAAACAATATATATACAATATAATATATAATACAATATAATATAATGTAATATAACATATTTTCATATATCATTTAAAATGGATTATAATATAAAATAAATTAAGGTGTTACATAATTTAATATGATACAATATAATACAAAACAATATAATATAGTATAATACAATACAAATGATATGATTTGATTTAATACAATTTATTTTGTAACCTAATATAATACAACAGGATATAATATAGTACAGTATAATATAATGCAATAATTTACAATACAATACAATATAACATAGTACAATATGATATGATTTGATTTAATACAATATATAGTACAATATAATGCAATAAAATATATGATATAAAATAATACTATACAATACAATATTATATAATATAATAAAGTATAGTATAATATAGTTTAGTATAGTATAGTATAGTATATTATATAATAATATATATATATATATAACAATTTATGCTAATGGCAATGTTTTCAACTGGACAGCGCTGTGGATGCAGTCATCGGCTTGCGAGGTGGCCCAAAGCTTGGCCGATATGATTCAACTCCACAGAGACTTTGCGCAAGTTGAGTTTTTGGAGGCTAAGATGGACTGGTATTCTTGACTTTTTATGTATTCTTGACTTTTTCGTTCAATGGAATTAAATCATCTTGGAACCGCTGTTGCGCTGGTTGTCAAATTTGGTCAGGCTCACTGGCTTGCAGCCGACATTGCGGGTGCGAGCGCTGCAGTTGGAGGCTAAGAGCCTGACAGAAATGTGATGTGTGAAACCTGGGTGTTTGAAACTGGGGGGATACCCGCAAAATTGATGGTTTCAAAGTAGAACTGATGCCGATATGATGATGATTATTATTATTATTGACAATCGGATTTCCGGGTACCCTATTTTCAGACAAACCAATATCGCATGCACTTCTGGCTTCGACTGGCACGTTTTGTTTGTTACGAAAGCTAGCTTGTGCTAGCTGAAGTTGCTCTTGCTTTAGCAAGGAATAGGCAGGCGCCAGGACCGTTGGAAACCCTCAAACTTTCCAGTTCGGCCCCCCCCCGGCAGGCCCGGGTTCAATCCCCCCCCTGGGCCATTGGTTTCCTGCAGGTATAGGGTCCTCTTCAGTATTTTATCTTCAGGACGTCATGTTCAGTATATCAACCATCAACTCTAAAATCACCAAATGATCATCATTATCTTCTTCTTGCTCCTCCTCCTCCTCATCATCATCATCATCATCACCATCATCACCATTATCGTCATCGTCATCATCGTCGCCATCGCCATCGTCATCCTCATCCTCATCATCATCACCATCGTCGTCGTCATCATCCTCATCACAATCACCATCATCACCATCATCACCATTATCGTCATCGTCATCATCGTCGCCATCGCCATCGTCATCGTCATCCTCATCCTCATCCTCATCATCATCACCATCGTCGTCGTCGTCATCATCATCATCATCATCATCATCACCATCGTCATCATCATCACCATCACCACCACCACCATCATCATCATCATCATCATCATCATCGTCATCATCATCATACTGTACATATGTTGCATTGCCTTGAACATCTTGCGTACGCCTAATGCGATTTGGGCTTCCATTTGGGGGGCATGTTTTTATATTGATCTTGTCTTTCTTTTGCTCAAAAAACATGGAAAGAGACGATTGCTGCATTGGGGGGTTCTTGCTTGCTGGACCCAATGGATATTGCAACCCTAAAACAGCCCGGCTAGCTTTTGTACCCCCACCCTGGCCTCAAGTTTTTTGCTGTCTGAGGCAGGACTTTTGTTGTACAAAGGAGCAGATGGAGACCGGGCTTTGTCCGATGCTTGCAAGGAGTGAAGACATGGAGCCACAACTTGTTTCGAACTCTTCCAAACTGGTTCGAATCAAAGTGATATCACCCCTGCTTTGTGGATTTTGTGGCATCATGCAATTTTGACAACAATTTTTGAGCTCAAGACGTTGATTTGAGCAGCCAGAGGAAAGCATAGAACGATCTCTGGCAGAGCATCGGACGTGCAACCTCGACTTAAGAAAGATTTGCGTAAGCAAAGCAAGGGTATGTATTTGTATGTAGTAGAGCAAAACGAAGCGACGTGCCACGCTGGAAGTTTCGTTTCGATGAAAGTGCTTCCCACCAACCCATTTCTTGTCTCCACGCTTCCATGCTCTACCTCTTTCACCATTCTTCTCTTGTTCTATTTTTTTTCATCTGCGACCAGCTCTGTTGTGCGCTACAGCTTCAATATGTCCCACTTAGAAGAAAAGTCGAGAAAGAGATCCCAAGGCATGACCAGAAATGCCTAAATTGTTTCATTTGACCATTTGACATCTTTCTTGAAACCAAATCAGCCAAGCTTTGGGATGGTCAAACAAATATTAAGAATCAGGTGTAAACAAAGATGAGGACAGCAAAATTACAGGTTGTGATTGAGTGGGATTCTTATAAACATGGTTTTCATTTGATTTGATTGTGATAAATTCTTGCGTTGTGAGCCACTTTCCACTCTTTTGCTAAATGGCGAAATCCCGTCGCGCGGCTGAAGGACACAATTTCCAGATTGGAATTGAAACCAGAAGAGATCTCTCGAGCTGCAGAGAAGAGGCCATAGGGGTGGCCGCCATTGGTGAGTTATTCGGACATTTTTGGATATGAAGTGGGCCGTGGTTGCCAGAGATTTCGCCGACACATCTGGAATTTCTTCAGCTACGCAAGGCTTCAGGCTGTGAGGGGAGTGTTTGGAGAGGACTGGCTGCAGACTCCGGGATTTGAGTTGAGACTGGGAGCACGGGATAATATAGCAATATAGCAATTTAAATATATATATATATATATACACATATGAAACACTGCTACTTTTCATGGTTTGTTGGATTCCCGGATCAAGCAGTCACGTGGAGTCGCCGCTTTGGGCAGAGCAGGATACATTCTCTGTGGAAGCAGCCCAGTTGCTAAGGTTGAAGGCCCTGGTACCGTTTCTGATCAGCACCATAACAAACGGATGCATCTGAAAATGGGGGTATACCCTTAAATCACAATTTTAATGAGAAAGATGACAACAAATCAGTGGATCGGTACCTTTTTTTTCCAGACAGATCCAGATAATCAGAAGGAACACTCCCTGGAAGGCCTTGGCTGCGGATATCGACGGTCCTGGTGGGATGGAACCGATGGAACTCAGAAGGAGCTTGCTCCGCTTACAACTTGCTTCTATTGAAAGAACTAGAGCAAGACCCCATTATGCCATCAGTTTGTGCTTTAATCATATAGAGATACACACATGCTATATACAATAGATTGATGTGACACAGTGGAATGAGACTGACCCTGTCAATATGTCACACATGAGCCCCAATGCGTTGAGACGGAAGACTGCAGGGCTGCAAGGTTTGGTCAAGCTTTGTCTTGATGCGCAGGAGATCGTTTGAGATAGCTCTGCCGCTGCTTCCACCAGGGAAACACTCTGCCAGTTGGGCGCTAAGTTCTTAAGGCCAATCTGAACGATCCCTCTGTGGTACTGACATCCTTCTGAGGTATATCAGCTATACCTGACAAAGATCTGACGGATGATTTTCTCTATGATGTGCTCCTAGAACTTGCTGAGTGACTCGCAGAAAAGAAGCTCGCAGGAAGGCTGCAAGTGCAGATGCACCCGCAGCATCCATGTCTTTTCTTCAAGTTTGTCTTTGGGAGATTTCCACTACAGAATGCAACCTGCTCCGCAGGTCTTTGTTTTTCTGGACGGCCTGGAACTTCGAATTCGGGACTTTGAAGAGGCCCCCTGTGGAACTCCTGATTGTTGCAGACCTCTGGTCTGGCCTTTATCAAAGGAAGTTGGGACGCAATCTTCCGAGTTACGGATGACTTTTACCTGATAAAGGGTGGTGTGAGACTTTACATCTGATGACTTTTACCTGATGAAGGGTGGTGTGAGACTTTACATCTGATGATTTTTTGCCTGATGAAGGGTGGTGTGAGACTTTACATCTGATGATTTTTGCCTGATGAAGAGTTGTGTGAGATTTACATCTGATGAATTTTACCTGATGAAGAGTGGTGTGAAACTTTACACCTGATGACCTTTACCTGATGAATGGTGGTGTGAGACTTTACATCTGATGACTTTTACCTGATGAATGGTGGTGTGAGACTTTACATCTGCTGACTTTTACCTGATGAAGGGTGGTGTGAGACTTTAAATCTGATGACTTTTACCTGATGAAGGGTGATGTGAGACTTTACATCTGATGACTTTTACCTGATGAAGGGTGGTGTGAAACTTTACATCTGATGACTTTTACCTGATGAAGGGTGGTGTGAGACTTTAAATCTGATGACTTTTACCTGATGAAGGGTGATGTGAGACTTTACATCTGATGACTTTTACCTGATGAAGGGTGGTGTGAGACTTTACATCTGATGACTTTTACCTGATGAAGGGTGGTGTGAGACTTTACATCTGATGAAGGCTGGGTGTTGACCTAGGGAATTGGTGAGTCAGGGAAGAGAAGTGGTGACTTACGGAAGTGTTGACCTAGGGAAGTGGTGATTTAGGGAAGTGGTGACCTAGGAAGTGGTGACCTAGGGAAGTGGTGACCAAGGGAAGTGGCGAGCAAGGGAAGTGGCGACCTAGGGAAGTGGTCCTAGGGAAGGGAAGTGGAGACTGGGAAGTTGGCTGCATGATTGTTGTCACGTTTTGCATATGTGCGTAGTGACATGCGAGTTGGCCACGTGATGCTGCAAAACGCATTGTAGTGGGAGCATGAATGTTGCATGGGACTTGTTTTGGGGAGGAAGCCGGAGCAGGAAACATTGTGCTTTTCCTTACAAAGTGGCTGCAGGCGGCGATGAAGGGTACCTCGTGAGTGGGGCGGGTGCGGCTGGGGTCGTTTCGAGGTCGAATGGGTTCCCTTGGTGTTCTGCAACGTGTGGTTGTTCACGTGTGCGTATTTCTATGCGCTTGTTGAATTTCTGGTTGCAGATCGCAGTGTACTGGCTGCATGATTGTTGTCAGGTTTTGTTGCCACGTGGGTAGAGAGATACGGGTTAGCCACGTGATGCTGCAAAGCGCATTGTAGTGGCTGCATAGATGTTGCACGGGACTCGTGTTGGGGAGGAAGCCGGAGCACGAACCCTTGTGTTTTTCCTTACAAAGTGGCTGCAGCCGGCAATCAAAGGTACCTCGTGAGTGCGGCGGGTGCGGCTGGGGTTGTTTCGAGGTCGAATCGGTTCTCCCTTGCTGTTCTGCAACGTGTGGTTCTATGCGCTTGTTGAATCTCTGGTTGCAGATCGCAGTGTAATGGCTGCATGATTGTTGTCACGTTTTGTTGCCATGTGCGTAGAGAGATGCGGGTGAGCCACGTGATTCTGCAAAATGCACTGTAATGGCTGCATGAATGTTGCATGGGACTCGTATTGGGAAGCCGGAGCAGGAAACATTGTGCTTTTCCTTACAAAGTGGCTGCAGGCAGCGACGAAGGGTACGTCGTGAGTGCGGCGGGTGCGGCTGGGGTCGTTTCGAGGTCGAATCGGTTCTCCTTTTCTGTTCTGGGACGTGTGGTTGTTCACGTGTGCGTACTTCTATGCGTTTGTTGGATTTCTGCTTGCAGATCGCAGTGTAATGGCGTTGCCATGTGCGTAGGTACATGCGGGTTAGCCACGTGATGAGGCAAAACGCATTGTAATGAGTGTACAAAGTAGTACTGGGATGTGCTTTGTGCAAGGTTTGTTGTACAAGGTAGTACAGGGACATTCTTTTTGCGAGCTTTGTAGTGCAAAGTAGTACTGGGACGTGCTTTGTGCAAGTTTTGTAGTACAAGGTAGTACTGGGAAGTCCTTTTTGCGAGCTTTGTAGTGCAAAGTAGTATTGGAAAGTGCTTTGTGCAAGCTTTGACGTACAGAGTAGTACTGGGACGTGCTTTGTGCAAGCTTTGTAGTGCAAAGTAGTATTGGAAAGTGCTTTGTGCACAGAGTAGTACTGGGACGTGCTTTGTGCAAGCTTTGTAGGACAAAGTAGTACTGGGAAAAGCTTTGTGTACGCTTTGCAGTACAAAGTAGTACTGGGACGTGCTTTGTGCAAGCTTTGTAGTACAAAGTAGTACTGGGACGTGCCTTGTGCAAGCTTTGT
>Ga0126342_10012946_pt1 | contig 14835 bp, 9 predicted proteins | sample Cyp1metagenome_FD_92528 | JGI IMG/M metagenome (GOLD analysis project Ga0126342, IMG submission 92528) | Coral microbial communities from Lord Howe Island, Old Settlement Bay, Australia - Cyphastrea 1 metagenome | ecosystem: Host-associated > Invertebrates > Cnidaria > Coral ... | reverse complement strand
CTAATGTGGATATTAGAGAAATATGATGACATAACCTTGAAAAGGGGTATCGCTAATTTGGGAAGGTCCCATCGCTTACCTCGTGTTTTTAACAATTTCCATCAATTTCCATAAACCAATGTCTGTCGAATACATATTTAGTATCGCCGGGGTTTTTACGGTTGCTCATATATATAATATATTAGAGGTATATTAGAGGTATATTATACACTATATTATATATATATATTATACATAGAGATTGGAGTTCTTCAACTTCGCCTTCGCGAACACGGCCCCACCTTGCACCGACCACGGTCCCACTTCGTGAAGTTCTGGAGAGTTTTCTGCTGTCTGCAGTCACTTGAATAGTCACTGGTTGGTGGTTGACCTACCATTGTGGTTAATATACTGTTAATGATGATGGTTAATGATGATGGTTAATGATGATGGTTAATGATGATGGTTATTATATGGTTAATGATGGTTCATAATCGTTAACTGGTTGGTGGTTGACCTACCCCTCTGAAAAATGATGGAGTACGTCAGTTGGGAAGCATTATTCCGTATATTATGGAAAAATAAAACATGTTCCAAACCACCAACCAGAGTCAGAATCTTTGAAGGTAAATCCTACTCAAGTATACTATGCGTCTAGCCAAATGCATTCGAGTTTATCACCACATCTGCGTTGCAAGGACAAGTCGTTTCACTACCTCTAAACAACTAAACACTAGAGTAGTTATCTGGTTGGTGGTTGACCTACCCCTCTGAAACATATGAGTTCGTCAGTTGGGATGATTATTCCCAACTGAATGGAAAAATAAAAATCATGTTCCAAACCACCAACCAGAAACAATAGAGTAGTTATATATTTGGCTTTGAGTTTTTGGTATGATCTTGCTGTGGGACCCACTGAGCGGCTGGTCTGTCCTACATCTGGGAGGGGTTCTGCACTTGTGGCGAATGTTACGGCACCCGAAAAAAGCCTATGGTTTGCGCGGACTCCCAGTCCGAATGTTTGGGCAAGCCAAGAAGAACATCTGTAGTGATAATGATTATCATAACCCAGATGCTCCATGTATGGAATATTTACCTACATTTACCCCAAAAATGCAGAGTTTTGTAGGTAAATATTCCAGCACCATGGAGCATCTGGGTAATGATGATGAAGATGGTATGGTTACTTGTTCCATTGGGATGGGGGATTTCAATGGATTTCATATCTTATGCAATTTCGAAAGCACAGTCTGATTGCGGTATGGTATATGTTTCCACAGAGTGTGGGAATGTGTAACTTATATCAACCCTAAACGAAACCGTATCTGCGGTATGGTTAACTGGGACGGGAGATCTAATTATATTTTATGTAAGCAAAGAACTCATTGCGGCATCAACACTTGTTCCAAGGGGGTGGAAGATGTATAGATTTTATATCTTCATCAACATAATAACATGTGTATTCATTTGTTCTATTTCAGGTCACCACGAAGTCATTGTTAGATCCCCAAAACAACCTTTAGCCATCCGGCCAGTGCTTCTTCGGGCCCATGCTCGATGAAATTTCCCACTTTTCTTGGAGCCCCCACAGTTTCAATGGGATCTTCCAAAGACAGTCGCGGACTGGAAGATGAATACCTGGTGACTTGGAGATACTTGGAGGAAGGATCACTGGTTGGTGGTATACCTACCTACCCCTCTGAAAAATATGAAGAGTTCGTCAATTGGGATCATGAAATTCCCAACTGAATGGAAAATGATAGTCCATTCATGTTCCAAACCACCAAGCAGGTATATTATATATGATATTCCCATATGAATATTCCCATAGAAAGTTTGTCTATAGATCTACCATAAAAGCCATGTTCCAGTCACCAACCAGATCATAACTGATGAGTGTTAGTGGGCATAGAGTTCACCACTTATATCTATAGGATAACCCCACATTGGGGACTTACATGGCAGTGTGTCAAAACCTTGTACCCCTGGTGAACATCAAAATAGCTGGTAAATGGATGTTCATCCCACTAAAAATGGTATTAATAGGTATATTGATCCATTGCCACATCAGGGTTACTAAGCAGTTACGAGTGCTCCATTGGATTCTTCGCGATCCTCGCGATCCTCGCCTGAATCTTGACGCGTTGACAGCCTCAGCGAACGCAATTCCCAGGGTTTCGATCTGACCAAAGCCAGAATGGTTGTCTGAAAGTTGTGATACCCAAGTCACGGGAATGAAAACTTCGAAGTGCAGGTTTCCTAGATAGCTAAGTTATTGACTTGTAACTTGGTGAACTATAGTTTCTTAATTGCAATTACAAGTGTATACACTTCATAGGGTCTATACATAAACCAACTGAGAACTGGGGGGCCTCACATTTCTTTATCAAACACGGACATTTGAAAGTACCCAAAACGCCCAGAAGCGCGGAACAGCGGTTGAACTTTTGGGCGTATCTCATCCCATGTGATGGACAGTCAAGAAATGGAATCACTAATCAAACATCAACCCCAATATCCCAATGAAACAAGCGTTTTTTCAAACATGCATAATCATAATAATCAGCATAATCAGCATAATCAGAATAATCAGCATAATCAGCATAATCTGTGTCTTATCTTCATACATTCACACTCATTCATACAGCATATAACATCTGGTCACCTTTGCAGTTTCCTCGTTTATTGCAGCGTTTAACATGTCTCAGGCTCTGGCGTGACAACCCAAACGAACCGAGGCAGAATCGTTGAGAAAATCAAAGCCTGGCTGGGCAAAAAGCCCTGGTGCCTTGAAAACATGGCCCTTTTATAGGACTTATAAACCAATAGCTATTGGACTTATAAACCACTGGTGTTTTATATAACTAGTGTTTTATAAAACTATTATAGTTTCTGGGGTCAAGACATGGCTTCAATATGGTTTTTATATGGTTTAATATGGATAATAATGGGATAACTGGGATAACAATACTGGTTGGTGGTTGACCTACCCCTCTGAAACATATGAGTTCGTCAGTTGGGATGATGAAATTCCCAACTGACTGGAATAATAAAATTCATGTTTGAAACCACCAACCAGATAGGGTCAAGACTTGTTGAATGAGTATTTAGTGGGTTATAAACAATCCCTGTAACTGATGCTTGATGATCATCAATGTGATAAATATGATCAAGTGTGGGTCTGACATCAGGGTATGGCAAGGTTTTTTGGGGAAAATGTCCACTGTCAGTCTGATGGTGGGCTATGGTCATCCCACCATCAATGGGATTCCCCAAGGAATGGGTACAGAAAAACCGCTGGCACTTCACTGGGGGATACCATCCCTCAACGTGGGTTAATCTAATCCAACTTAAGGACCTCCCTTCAGGCAAAGTAAGATATCAGCCAACAAACATGGGGATACCAGTTGATCAATCAATGGGAGATCTCCAGGATCCAATTGATGGAGCTACGTAAACGTACCATATGTTTGGCCATATGAATTGGGGGTATATCCCCTTACATAGGCCTGAAAAATAGGCCTTAGATAGGCCTTACATATGGTAGGTACCTTCAATAAATCGGTTCCTGTTGCATGGCCATTGAATCAACAAGCTGAATCAACAGTCGCTGCTTGGTCTTTCTTTGGAACTACCGGCGGATGCTGGTTGAGCCGCTCCGTTGATCTTATCCCAATTTCAGGGATGTGCAAAAAATAACCAACGAAGAAAACGTCAAAATTGTGTATTTACAGTATCCAAAAATCCAAAACAAGAAAAGCGGAAGATATAACCTCCAAACTCCCAGAACATCGAGATTGGAATCCAGAAAATATGCAAAAATCACAAGAAACAGGGAAGATATCATTTACAAATAGTGCAGGAAGGGCTCTGCAGTTTTGTTTGTTGGTTTTATAAAGCCATAGAACCATATAGATATATCTGCCATAAACCATAGTTTGGCATACTTATAAACCAACTTATCTATCTGGGGTGCCCTTGCTGTGAAAAAAACAACCTTTTAGACTTGTCATGCTGCGTCCCAACCAAGCATTGCAAGCCGGGCAAGAAAAACACTTCGCCAAGAAGTTCCTTGTTTGAACTACACAATATGAGGCCCCCAAGATATCTAAGTTGGTTTAAAACTCCAATAACTATGGTTTATGGTACTTATAACGAACTAGTTACTGGGGCTTTTGTTAACCAACTTACAACTGGGGGGCCTCACATTGCACAGTGTTCCTGGGTAAATTACTGCAATTTTTCCAAGAACAACTTGGATTTACTTCAGGAAGTAAAGACATATATCTCCTATACCAGTAGATTCCCCAAGTGGTGCATTTCCCATTGGGGAAATACAAAATCATCCACTCAGCAAATTCAGGATAAAGACTTTTTGAGATGATTTCCATTGATTTCCCCACTCCCAACCATCAATGGATTGGTTTAAGGGAAAATCTTAACCGGAAACCATCGATTTTCCCATGAAGATCATGGGGTTTTCCTGCAAATTGTCCCTTAAACCAATCCATTGAAACTGGTATCCTTGGCCCATCCCCGGCTCATCCCCAATCTGTGGGTCCGGACGTTCCGAGAAGAATTCAAAGAAAGCATAGAGCAACCTGCGGCCCAATTCCACTCCAAAATGAGATTACATCCCATTATTATCCCATAGTTATTCCATATTTAGATGATTTAATCATCTATTAGTAGTATAACCCTATAGTTATCTATCTAATGATGATCAATATGGAGTAGTATCTATATCATCGTCTGATACTATATACTATATATGGTATTACTATAACTACTATTTAACACTATTTAATAGATACTCTCCGGTTATTCAACATAGCTTTCCCAGATGCGAACCATGGTGCTGGAATATGCACACCTACATTTACCCCAAAAATGGCACAGTTTTGTAGGTGTGCATATTCCAGCACCATGGTTCGCATCTGGGCTTGGAACATCAAAAATGCACGAAATCGGCGGTGCCAAACCAAAGTGGCTGTAAAAATTCAGAGGTAGACATCCAAAAATGGCGTCTACGTAATCTGTTCATCTTTCAACTCCGGCAATTTCTGTGTTTTTGATGCAGAAAATCTCGATTCTGCCGTCTGCAGTCAGTGGTGAAACTCAACCCGTCAAACAAAAAAAAATGGCCGGTGCGGATCACAAAATCTCTACGAGGCTTTTGAACCTGCCGGTAGCTACTTACCCTCTGGTAAACATCCAAAAAACCAATGGAAAATCACCATTTAATGGGTAAATCAACGAACTAAATGGCCATTTTCAATAGCTATGCTAATTTACCAGAGGGTATTCTGGTGTTCATGGTTGGTAGATCCCAATCTGTTCAAAAGCGAACGTGTTAGGTTAACTGCCGCCCTGAAAATTCCAGGTGCAGGTTAGGATTCTCCTGTTTCACTTGTGGTTAGATCCGAAAAATTCTGTAGATCAATGGCCATGTCAGGAAACTGAAGTGGAAGTACCTGTACAAGTAAAGCAATAGAACTTGGGGCCCTTAGACCTCATCTGTGCTAGGTACCTCCAATAAATCGGCCACTGATTATATGGTATAATAATATTATCTAATGGTTAATATCTTGACTTGTAGTATAATATATTATCATCCAGTATATGTATGGGATAGTTGTATAAACCATATCACCATATATAAACTATAAAAACCATTTATAACCAGGTTTCATAATTTTATTGTGTTTTAGTTCCAATATTTTCTATTGAACACAGCCCCAAACACATCCCAAAAACCCATGGTTTTCAGTAGGGTGATTAAAATCTGTGGTCCCCCACGAGTCTTAAGCCACAAACACGATCCGTAGGTAGTTCGCCACCAAGTATTGTTATTCATTATGATTACCCTCTGGTTATGTCAAAATAGCTATTGAAAATGGCCATTTATAGTGAGTTTTCCCATAAAACATGTTGATTTTCCATAGTTATGTTAGTTTACCAGAGGGTATCATGTATCATCATTATTATTGCTATTTAATATTTATTACTATTTAATATTTATTACTATTATTGCTCATATATTTGTATCATGTATCATCATCATTCCCTATGGATCCAGTCGTACCTTCTGAAAGGAAGTGGGACTGGGGCAGAATTTACTATAATTTGGAGGGTTAGCCGTACCTTCTCAGACAGTGGCCATGGATCCATAGGGATTATTGCTATTGATTACTAGGTACCAATAATCCCTATGAAACCAATAATTAATAGTAACTATTGCTCATGGTACCAATAATCAAGAGCAATAATCAGTTGCATTATTAGTACCATTGCTATTATTAAGTACAATGTGAGGCCCCCCAGTTATAAGTTGGTTTATAAGCCCCAGTAACTAGTTCGTTATTTGCGTACCATAAACCATAGTGACATTGGAGTTATGTTCACCAACTTAGATATCAAACGGGGGCCTCACTAATTGTACCATTGCTTAATAATTAAGTCCCATATTTGGCACATTTTGGGACCATTCAGGGGCCCTTTTGAAAACGAAAACACCATCGTTTCTTCAGCCTGTTCCAATGCCAAGGCACGAGGCCGACGTCCAAGTGGCAGCATCGCATCGATGCATAGCCTCCGAAACAGTGGAGGTTTGACCCGGCCTGGTAAACTTACAAAAAACCAATGGAAAATGGTGATTTATAGTGGATTTTCCCATGAAAAATGGTGATTAACTAACATAACTATGGAAAGATCCACTATGTTTAATGGGTAAATCAACGAACTAAATGGCCATTTTCAATAGCTATGTTAATTTACAAGAGGGTATTCTGGTGTTCGTGGTTGGTAGATCCCTATTTTTAATGGGTAAATCTACTATTTCGACTGGGCCATTTTCAATAGCTATGTTGGAATTGGGATTATACACCCTCTGGTAAACATACAAAAAACTTATGGAAAGATCCACCATTTTGAATAGGTCAATCTTCTCCAACATCCTATGTAATCCTTCTAACTGGGGTGAACTAACCAACTTACCCTCTGGTAAACGTTTACATAGCGAACTGCAAAGACCCACCATTTTCAATGGGTAAATCCACCACGAACTAAATGCAGAGGGTATAGCTTGGAAAATTGAACACCATCTCCTTTTTTTGAGACATATGACATATGCTGCTTCCAAGTCACTGAGACTAGAATATCTTTCTTCTTAAGTTTGAACAAAGTTTAGTTTATGTCCATAGACTCATACTTAGATGGGCCATGGAGTTAGTTAACTAGTTAGTAAATGGCTTATTTCATTGAGATATAGAAGGTTATAACCCCAGTTACTAACTAGTTAACTAACTCCATGGCCCATCTAAGTAGACATATTTCCGTTTTCGGCTATCGCTCTGCTCCGGCTCGGAAAATCAGCAAACTCATCGAGGCGGGCCCCATCCATTTTATACATTTTCAGACGCCCCAAATCACGGCCGGTTGGCTATACCCTCTGGTAAACATACAAAAAAATATGGAAAATCACCATTTTTAATGGGTAAATCCACTATAAATCACCATTTTCAATAGCTATGTTAGTCATTACCAGAGGGTAATCCCGTTATTGTCCCATTATCTCCTGGTTATGCTTCGCTTCATCTCCGTTTTTTAGGGGTGACCCCTTTCTCTGAATCAACCATAATTCAATAATTCACCAATTCCAAAGAAGATAGGTTGAAGTGAGAAAACCATTTCATGATTGATTGAATGATGGATGTTAATTGATTGAATGTTAGCTACAAAAAAAGAAAGGTAATTCACCAGTTCACTGGAAATGATGGATCATAATCATGTCTTTTGTAGCTAACATCCATCATTTCCAGTGAGGTTGCAGTGAGCTCGTTATAATTCATCGACATTACTGCCCATCATCTCCCATTCATTACATTCCCATGATACCACACTTTTTGTCGGTTGAATCCATGAAAAAATCTTGGTAAAAAATCACCATTTTCAGATACCCTCTGGTAAACATTCAAAAAACTATGGAAAATCACAATTTCAAAATTTCCAATGGGTAATTCAACGAACTAAATGGCTCTCAATGGGTAAATCAACGAACTTTCGACTGGGCCATTTTCAAGTTGCAAACTGTAACAGTTATTACGAGGGTATAGTTCAACCATATCAACCATACCTAACACGGATAAACATCAATTAACTATTTAAAAAAAAAAAAAAACATATCAACCATACCTCCATATTACCAGAGGGTATCTCATCAATTGGTATCTTCAGCGAATCCCAATTTTCCATGGCTCAATTCCCTACCCGGGATCATCCCACGGATCGTGTTTGTCAGGTGACTTCACCCAACAGTGTTGTGCAGGTGCATGATCAATTAATGTCAACCCCGGATGAGACTAAACCATGGTTTATTAATTAGGGGGGGTATTTCCCCCAATAGTCATGATTTGATACTTTTTTATGGTACCTTCCCAATTAAACAGCCTTATAAACGGGGTTTATTAATCCAGAGTTGACATTATAACTTATCCCACTCGAAATTGGGGATCTGCCTATTTCAGTGGGATAAGTAGGCTTAGAATTGTCAGACCATCCACCTCCGAAAAAAAAAAAAAAAAAGTTGGGTTTTTTGTCACCTGACAAACACGATCCGTGGGATCCAAGCAATCAACCAAGCTACCCTCTGGTAATTTAACGTAGCTATGGAAAGATCCACCATTTTCAATAGCTATGTTAGTCATTACCAGAGGCTAATTTTCATCATTTTGAATGGCTCAATTCCCTACTTCAGGTGGTGACACCTCCAGGATCCTCCAAGTATAAATGGCGAAAAAAAAAATCTGAAAACTACTTCGATATATCACCTACCCTCTGGTAAACTAACATATATAGCTATTGAGCATGGCTATTTATAGTGAATTTTCCCATGAAAAATGGTGATTTTCCATAGTTATGTTAGTTTACCAGAGGGTAATCTCACCAACAAAAACCTGAGTGACATTGGAGTTATGTAAACACCAACTGAACGCGAAAACGAAGGGGGGCACCACCTTTTTTATGTTTCAGAAGGATTCTTGGATCATTTCCCCATCGCTTCAAATCCTCACAGTTCTTCCCCAGTTTTTCAGTTGCCTCGGCTGACTTCCAGGCCACGTTGTAGCGTTGCCCATCCTCTTCCCAAATCTCCGGCTCTGCAAGCGCCTACGGATGTTGCGATGAAGAATGCGTGTTGTTGAAAAATCCATGCTTCAAGGGAAAATCTTCAGCGGAAACCATGGATTTTCCGGTGAAGATTTTTCCGGTTAAGACCAATCCATTGACAACACCATGTTCCCCCACTTTCCTATGGATTCCCCCATTTCTGGTCAATTTCCCACTGAGAAAATACTGAGGTCATAGGGAAACATGATGACAAGGCATAAACTTTTAGAGTGTACCTTATTTTTAAAACAGACCCAGTTGATGACTGGATATTTTATCTCAAGCATCAATGGAATCACGGACACATCGACGGAAATTGGCAGCCACTCGGAGTGATACACATTGAAAAACACCAAGGGGACGGAACAATGCAACCATCCCCAAATGCTCCATGGCGCCGGAATATATGCATTCGCCCCAACAAAATTAGCCCAGTTTTGGTGGCAAATATTCCATACATAAAATAACAGGTGGGATCATTGATTTGCTCCCAAAATATCATTTAGGGGTTGCTTCTAACAGTAACTATAGTCCCCTTTCTTTAGGAGACATGTGTACATATATAATCATATATAGGGGTATGATTCCATTACCATAAAGGACAATCATCAGTCATGTTACCCTCTGGTAAACTAACATAACCATGGAAAATCACCATGTTTAATGGGAAAACTCACTATCTCTATGGTCATTGTCAATAGCTTTTTGTATGTTTACCAGAGGGTACTGCACAAACTGCCATTAAAAAAAAAAACAATCCCCTTCAGGATGGGGCCCCCCAGTTATAACTGGGTTTATAAACCATTATAAGCCCTATTAACTATAGTTATATCTACCATAAAGCCACTTATAAGGCAACTTAGCTATCTTGGGGGCCCCACCCTGTTCCACCTCCTGGATAAACCAACTGGTAGTGAGTCATTCAGGGCATCCTTCAGGATGTCCGAGTCGCGAATGGCTGGAACCATCCCCAAAACGATGGGAAACGATGGGCCATGGAGTTAGGGAAAACTAGTTTGTAGCTGGGGGTTTGTTACCCCCCAAAAAACAATCCCAATGAAATAAGCTATATTTACTAACTGACTGGTTTTGTTAACTCCATGGCCCATCTAAGTAATGATCATCCCCATCACTCGTATTTGCGATCCAGCACCCCCCCCAAAAAAAATGGCTGTCTCTTCACCGATTCCAAGCGGCGATGTGCCAAAAGGAAAAAGGCCAAAGAAGTCTACCGCAAAGAAAAAGGAATATGTCCAGTCTCCAGATTTTTCATATTCCATTCATTAACTCATAAATATAAGTCAAGTAAGCCATTGTTTTTACAACATGAGCTGCAAGATTCATCAAGAGTCCATTCCACCTTCGATCTTATTCGATGACCAAATGTCCAATTCAGGAACTCCAGGTACAGGATTGGGCCCCCGTTCGAGCGATAGCGTTCAGTTGCCTAAAAAAAAGTGGCTGAATTAACTCTGGTTTATGGTAGATATAACGAACTAGTGGTTATAAACCTTAGAATGGGTAGATAGAAGTATACTTCATGGAGGTTATTTCATGGTTTTTAAAACAACTTATAACTAGGGGGGGCCCTTTAATTCTAAATATAAGTAAGCCATTAATTCTACCAATGCGAAATAATTCCATAATTATTTCAGGATTCCATTAGTTATACCAAATGTCCAATCCAGGGTATCCAGGATATGCAGGTAGCTATAACATGGATTTGCGCAAAAGGAACCACCAAAAAATCAAAAAAAAACCTGCATCGATTCCCCAAGTATTGGATTTCCCATGGAGAAAATTTATTTCCATCATCTTCAGCAAATCCAAGATTCACTGGATTGGTTTAAGGGAAAATTTACAGGAAAACCTCATATTTAATGGTAAACACCATGGTTTCCTGTAAATTTTCCCTTGAACCAATCCATTGAAAGATCATTAAAAAAAAAAAAAACAACAACCAGCTACCATAAACCCAAGTGACATTGGGGTTATAAAAGCACCAACTTAGCGAATTCATGGGGGCACGATGTGGGGATGAAGCCAGGTAGCTATAATAATAAAATGGTTGGTGGATTGTTGGTGGTATACCTACCCCTCTGAAAAATATAAGTTAGTCAGTTGGGATGATGAAATTCCCAACTGTTTCTGGACAGTCATAATCCATTCATGTTCCAGTCACCACCAACCAGTTTTTTCGAGATATCTGGAGATTGATCCATGGCCACTGTCTGAGAAGGTACGGCTAACCCTCCAAATGATAGCGAATTGGGTATGGGTCAAAATTAGCTACCCCAAAATTATGGATGGTTAGAACTAAACTAGACAAACATCTGTGGTTTTTATAGGTCTTCCATTTTGACCCACACCCAATTATACCCCAGCCCCACTTCCTTTCAGAAGGTACGACTGGATCCATAGGATCCAACATGATCTAATCCTAAGTCTTGGAGATTGGAGTCTTAGGGGCCTCACATTATTAACCACTATTAACCATAGATTCACCATATATATGGGTAAATTATAATAATTCACTAACCTGAATTCAGGCCATAAAAGGGGATGATCTCCCTTATTAACTATGATTCCAGGGTTCGGGAGAACAGTGAGGTCGTGATGAAATTTACCCAGATAATTCACCATTCATCATCATCAATAACCATTATTCACTATGAACCATTAATAATCATTCACCATTATTAACCATTAGCAAACTGTTCATTTACCAGTGTATATACCATAGATTCACCATAGATTCACCATAGATTAACCATGAAAATTCCATGGTTCCAGTCACCACCAACCAGTGAAGCCCATCTAAGCCTGGACCCCAACCAGCTCGCCTGCAGAGATGGCACCACTGATGGTGACGCTTTGCACTGAGCAAAGGCGATGCAAATCAAGGTCCAGGCGTAACCGCCCGGGTAGCCCCTGGGATTCATGGTACCCCCGGGGGCAGGAAAAATAGGGGAGAAACCTGTAAAAACTCACTGGGAATTCCAGGATCCTAAATTGGAGCTACGTTAGTACCATATAAGGCCATATTTTGCTGGGATATTCCCTTAAATTTAGGCCTTATATATGGTACGTACCTCCAATTTAGTTCCTGAAATGGCCATTGAAAAACCATAGGTAAACATAGAAAAAAAAGATGTGGTTTTCCATAGTTTTTTGTATGTTTACCAGAGGATAATGATAGAAAAGCAATAGTGAAACCATACCCAGATGCGAACCATGGTGCTGGTATATGCACACCTACAAAACTGGGTGATTTTTGGGGTAAATGCAGGTAAGTATTCCATACATGGAGCATATGGGATAGGGAAAATGGGGAAACACCATGAAAACACATGGGGAAAAACGTATGAAAAGATGTCGTGAATACTAACAACATGATAAAATGCTGGGGAGTAGATGGTAATATGAAAAATGGTGGTCAAGTGGAAAAAAGGTCACGGTCTCAGCATGGACATCACCAATTTCAGGTGAACGCCCTGCCATCCCTATGACTTACTCTTCCACTGCTTGGTGGTTGACCTACCCCTCTGAAAAATATGAAACCCAAGGTTTTATGAGTCTTATCCCATTTTATCCCTAAGTTTCAGGTTAAACATGGTTCAACTTTATCTGGTTGGTGGTATACCAAAACCCCTCTGAAAAATGATGGAAAACTCGTCAGTTGGGATGATGACATTCCCAATATCTGAAAAAGAATGTTTTAAACCACCAACCAGTCCAGGGTGTGACATCAACCTTGCCACCAAAAACGGCAAGGTCTGGTTGATCTTGCTGTTGCGAACTTACCACTTCTTCATCGCTCAGAGCCCGATCCAACAATGAGATTCTGGGCGAAATTCCTGCTTTTCATGGCTGTCCACTTTTTTGATCCCTACATCATACTACATCTGTATGTATCACGGTTCAATGCCCCATCATTTTGCTGGCCAAGTTGATGTCTATCTCCCTATGTCTGATTACCCTCTGGTAGACGCTGATTACCCTCTGGTAGACGGTTACATAACGAACTGGAAAAGCACCATTCTTTGATGGGTAAATCAACGAACTAAATGGTCATGTTCAATATCTTTTTGTATGTTTACCAGAGGGTATCCAACAAAGGATATTAGAGGATAATGGCAATGGCTGTCATGGTTGGATAATGTTGGATAATATCCATCTATTACCATTCTCCAACCATACAATATCCCATATGCTCCATGGTGCTGGAATATTTACCAACATTTGCCCCAACAATCACCCAGTCATGTAGGTGTGCATATACCAGCACCATGGAGCATCTGGGTATGGTTTCACTATTGCTTTTCTATCATTATCCTCTGGTAAACATACAAAAAACTATGGAAAACCACATGTTTTTTTTCTATGTTTACCTATGGTTTTTACAGGTTTTTTCCCCTATTTTTCCAACCATACACTATGGATAATGAGGGAAAACATATAAACAACACAACAGACCGAGATGTGCACCTCGTTTGCCCTGAAATTTGACGCAACTTGGCCCAACCTGGGGTGCCAGATTGGCCCAACCGGTGGACCAACAAATGGAGCCGGCCGAGAAAAAAACTGTGCAGAATCGAAACAAAAGTCAATGGAACCCAAGGTTTTATGAGTCCATCTTATCCCTAAGTTTGAGGTCAAACATGGTTCAACTTTTTCTGGTTGGTGGTTTCAATCCCTCTGAAACATATTAGTCAGTTGGGATGATTATTCCCAATATATGGAAACATAAAATTCATGTTCCAGTCACCACCAACCAGTTTTTTTCGAGATATCTGGAGATTGAATTTCATTGAGTGACGCAAGCGTAGCGTTTCTGACTCTTTGATGATCAACTCTCCTGAGGTTGTCTACCTGCTGAATCATGGGACTGTAAGCCCAGACATTTTTTCGCACTTGAGCGATGGCTTAAACCCATGGGTTTTCCAGTATGTTTGATGGTTAAAATGGTTAAAACAACCATAGTTTGCTATACAGTTACACCATGTTACACATGTTAAAGAACAAAATCTTTGATGCTTGAATCTGCATCCAAGGTTACCATGACCCGAGCTGGGATAAGTCGACTTCCCCCCCCAAAAAAAAGGACGGGGGTAGCCCCAGTTATTGGTTTATAAACCATGAAATAAACCCCATGAAAACTATCATAAAACCATAGACTTATATATCTACCATAGTAGTTTTCACTAGCCATAGAATTAGATCTACCCATTCTATGCTTTATAACTACTAGTTCGTTATATCTACCATCAAACCAGAGTGCATTCCGCCACGTATTTTTTTAGGCAACGGAACGCAACAGCGCTCGACGGCCCCAAATGACGTCTCTGATAGTACTGGTTGGTTCACCTTCCCAATCCTATGGGTTATCATGATCCCCAATATACCAGTGGGACCAGGTAGTATACATTAGATGATATTAGATGATATTAGATGATATTAGATGATATTAGATGATATTAGATAATATTAGATGATATTAGATGATATTAGATGATATTAGATGATATTAGATGATATTATATGATATTAGATGATATTAGATGATAATAGATGATATTAGATGATATTAGATGATATTAGATGATATTAGATGATATTAGATGATATTAGATGATATTAGATGATATTAGATGATATTAGATGATATTAGATGATATTAGATGATATTAG
>Ga0126342_10012945_pt1 | contig 14836 bp, 8 predicted proteins | sample Cyp1metagenome_FD_92528 | JGI IMG/M metagenome (GOLD analysis project Ga0126342, IMG submission 92528) | Coral microbial communities from Lord Howe Island, Old Settlement Bay, Australia - Cyphastrea 1 metagenome | ecosystem: Host-associated > Invertebrates > Cnidaria > Coral ... | reverse complement strand
TTGCATTATTGCATTGTGAGTGGTTTTTGTTGGCGTTGTTGTACGAGGAGTAGTAGTAGCAGTAGTTGTTGTTGTCGTTGTTGTTGCTGTTGTTGTTGGTCGTTGGTTGTTGGTTGTTGGTTGCTGGTTGTTGTTTGTTCGTTGTTGGTTGTTGGTTGTTGGTTGTTGGTTGCTGTTGCTGTCGCTGTCGTTGTCGTTGTCGTTGTTGTTGTTGTTGTGGTTGTTGTTGTTGTTGGTGTTGTTGTTGTTGTTGTTTGTGGTTGTGGTTGCGGTTGTGGTTGTGGTTGTGGTTGCGGTTGTGGTTGTGGTTGTGGTTGTTGGTCGTGGTTGTTGGTTGTTGGTTGTTGGTTGTTGGTTGTTGGTTGTTGTTGTTGTTGTTGGTTGTTGGTTGTTGGTTGTTGGTTGCTGATTGTTGATTGTTGATTGTTGATTGTTGATTGTTGTTGTTGTTGTTGCTGTTGTTGTTGTTGCTGTTGTTGTTGTTGTTGCTGTTGTTGTTGCTGTTGCTGTTGTTGGTTGTTGGTTGTTGGATGTGGTTGTGGTTGTGGTGGTGGTCGTGGTCGTGGTTGTGGTTGTTTTTGTTGTTGTTGTTGTTGTTGCTGTTGTTGTTGTTGGTTGTTGGTTGTTGGTTGTTGGTTGTTGGCTGTTGATTGTTGATTGTTGATTGTTGATTGTTGTTGTTGCTGTTGTTGTTGTTGTTGTCGTCGTTGTCGTTGTCGTTGTCGTTGTTGTTTGTTGTTGTTGTTTTTGTTGTTGTTGTTGTCCTTGTGAGAGTTTTTGTGTTATTTCAGTGCATGGGTGTTTCCATAAACTCTGCTCGCACGTTTGACCATGTTGTTTCTATGTTCTCGTGCGCCGACAAATCTTGCACAATTTACCAATTCTCAGGCCAACTAACATCTAAAATCTAAAAACTATTCCAATCTTTACAAACCTGCTTGAAAAAAAATGGACAAGTCTAAGTCAAAATGATATTTTTCCCATTTTTGGATCGTTGAACTCCAAAAAAGGCCATCCATTTGTTGTTCAACGTTGACCAAAACCTTTTTTAGGGGTTTTTTTTTTTTTAGTCTCACTCAATTCCTCGAGTTCCCTCCTTCGTGGGCACTTACAATTACATTTGCATGTTAATTTGGAAATTAAAGTAAATACATGTGGAAAGCCGTGTTTTGTTCCTACCTTTTCCTTGACCAGTCCCACAAGTGGGGATTGCAGTGAAAAGTAAAATCAGCCTTTTACTGCGGCAAACCATCAAACCTTTGCCAAGAAATTGGGCCGTGGCCTTAGATATCCTTAGCTTGGACGAGGCCAACGATATTTGGGTCCACAAAAGTGTTCAAGAAAAAGGTAGCAATGACATGCAATGACCAGTTCCGACAACCTCAAAGCTAGATGATCCATCTCGGCCTCGGAGCAGTGCGATATCCCAAGATTTTTTGTCAAAGGCACATTGAAATGGTTCGTGTTCCGCTAACGAATTACCCTCTGGGTATGACTAACAGTTCGCCATGGTATAGATGGCCCATAGGTTTATAGATGGTTTACCGTTCTTAAAAATGGTGATTTTCCATGGTGAACTGTTAGTCATAACCAGATGGTACCAGAGAATCGTCATCCGTATACGGTTGATGTGGTGATTTGTGCATGGGATGATCCACCATCGACCCAAGGTGGGCTCCCGGGCTCGATTTCGTTAAGTTCTTCCATGTTGATAGCTGTGGGTGAAGGTTTTTGGGTTCATAGTCCATAGTGGTTAAGATTAATAGTGGTTAGTAATGGTTGATAGTGGTTAGTAATATATTATAACATATTATAACCATATCTGGATATGTATCTGGGTAAATTATAACGACCGAACCCTGTTCTCCCTCACTGGAATCATGGGTAATAAGGGAAATCATCCCTATGTGGGCCGAATTATTCAAGTTTGTGAATTATCATAATTTTCCCAGAAGTATATATAAGTTATTAACTCTATTAATATGGATGAACTTCCATAGTTCAAGGTGGGGCGTATGGATTAACTATGATTAACTATTATGGTTATTGGGGCTTATGTTGAGCAGTCTTTCTAGGCTGCTGCCACAGGAGCTGCTGGCAGAGAGCCATTTGCTGAACAAAGAGAGGCCACGGACGGAGGATGCTTCCCCAAATAATCTGGCCCAAGAGAAAAGATCTTAAGATGTTTTTTTGTGAAATGACCACAGCACGGGGATGTAGCACCCGGGAGATTTTTATAGGTGACTCAAGGCATTTCTTGTTACAATTCCTTGTCATGGGGATCGCACCCCACGGTGACCAAGAGCAAAGACTCACCAGGGGCTCTCACCTTTCGAGCAGGCTTGAATCGCCCCGGGTGACCAATGCCACTGTTTTTTGTAGCTGGTCCCATGTTTTGCCATTTCTAAACCAGGTTAACTAAAGACGTCTGTATCTATCTATATCATAAACCCTACAAAAATATACCTTACTTATCAACTAAACTTGCGAACACACTGGGCACCACCTTTTTTGGTTGGTTAGTCAGGTTCAGTTTTTTGCTTAACACCCATAGTTTGACGATTTTTGGCGAAATCCACAGGATCTTTTCGGCTGGTGAGGTACTACCTGCTCGTTGAAGAGCTCTTCCACAATTTACGCTCGCAAGATGAGGACAAGGTCGAGTTGGGACGGGGCAGTGAAAATTGCTACCCAGGCATGTGTTTTTTCATACTTGAGGCCAATAGTTGGTAAGGATTGGGTCCATTTCATGATAGAAAACATGATTTGAAATATATGATCGTTCTGTGATGTCTATACCATGTTATCCCCACCATTTGTGTCGGTGTTCCCATGTTTTTGATGTTTGAAGCCACCATTTGAAGCATTTCAATGGATTTCATGATTCGTTTTGAGAAGGAACACATCATTTGCCAGCGAGTTCCCAGCGGTTTCAGGTGACTCTACAAAACTTTGAGCGCCGTTTCCACGACACTGACGTCAGAGCCACTTGCACATTGGGGGACGACTCCCAAAAAAAGATCCAAAAAGTGATTCTGTGATTCTTCCATGGCGAACTAGATATGGTTTTTATATTATATATTGTATAATGAATCACCATGGAATAATGGTAGATATATCTATATAGTTTAATAATATAGGTTTAACAGGGATGATAATTATATACATTATAGGTTTAATAGGGATAACAATGGGTTTGATATGGCTAACCATGGTTTATGGTAGATATAGCATGATATATCTATAGTTTCGTGGAATATGAATGGGATATGAATGAGATATATATGATCTATAGGATGATTATGGATATTTTATACCTTTTGGTTTGCTCAAAGGCGGTAAGCTGGAACATCGGCGAACTAAATGGGGGATTACAGATCCATTGCAATGTTCGATTGTTGGAAGGTTAACAAAAAGTAAAGTGCATATTTTGCCAAGTACATATCTATTTAGAGATGGATAGATACATTCCAGATATCACGAGTTTCACGAGTATCGATATCAAGTACCGTTTTTTTTGCAAAGTCGAGTTATAGATCAAGTCAAGTCCCATAGATGCACTGGATAGATCAAAATGAAGGATGATGATCCAGAGATCGCCATTTGAGAACAGGGAAAGTGATAAACCGGGGTACCGATTTCAGTAAGTTTATGGTTGCTCATGGTTGATCAGTAATTACGGGCGGGGGTTCGCTTAGGGCGTAAATTTTGGCTCGCTTGGGGCATAAATGTGGTCTCGCTTTGGGGCGTAAAGCGGATACATCGCCACCGTGTAGGGCTCAGCGCAAGAGCCAGGAAGTATTACGGCGTGCCACAGTGCAACTGTGCAGGGCGTGCCGCAGTGCAACTGTGCAGGGCGTGTCTCGTTCACTTCATTCTGTGATGCCTTAATTTTTCACGGCGTATCTAAAAGCAACTGTGCTCTTCGTGTCTCGTTGAGTTCATTGTCAGATAGAACGCAACAACATATTATAAACCCTGAAGGTGTCGTGGTTCTTCTTACAATAAGTGTAACAGCATATAAACCCTAAAGGTGTCGTGGCCCTTCTTGCATTAAGTGCAAGAACATATAAACCCTAAAGGTGTCGTGGCTCTTCTTACATTAAGTGTAACAACATACAAACCCTAAAGGTGTCGTGGTTCTTTTTGCATTAAGTGTAACAACATATAAACCCTAAAGGCGTCGTGGCTCTTCTTGCAACAACACATAAACCCTAAAGGTGTCGTGGCTCTTCTTGCAACAACACATAAACCCTAAAGGTGTCGTGGCTCTTCTTACATTAAGTGTAACAACATATAAACCCTACAGGTGTCGTGGCCCTTCTTACATTAAGTGCAACAACATATACACCCTAAAGGTGTCGTGGCCCTTATTACATTAAGTGCAACAACATATAAACCCTAAAGTTGTCGTGGCTCTTCTTGCATTAAGTGTAACAACATATAAACCCTAAAGGCGTCGTGGCTCTTCTTGCATTAAGTGCAAAAACATGTAAAGCCTTACTTTTCTCTTTATGCCCACAGTGATCCCATTTATGCCCAAAGTGAGCCCATTTATGCCCCAAGTGAGCCCATTTATGCCCCAAGTGAGCCCATTTATGCCCCAAGTGAGCCCATTATGTCCCAAGTGAACCCAGTTATGCCCCAAGTGAGCCCATTGTATGCCCCAAGTGAACCTCAACAATTTATGCCCCAAGTGAGCTCGAATTTATGCCTAAAGTGAGCCCCTCGCCTTGGGAAATTACGGGGTTGCATTACCATGGAACAATCAATGGGTGAATGATGGGACCTAGTGACATACCACTTTTTTCACATGGAAATCATTGTTGTTGAAGCACCTTGTTGAATACCATACAAGTAGAGCTTGGGCAAGCCGGTTGAAGTTTCGAAGAGCTGGGAAGCCTATAAGGAAGAGCCTGTAGGCCTATAGGACTGGAGCCAAAGCCGTTGTCTGCTTATCTTGAGATCTCTTTCTCTTGACATCTTTTGTCTCTTGAAATTGCGATATTCTCATGATATGGGTATGGGTCAATACCTATAGATACCTTTTTTAGGGGGATGAACATCCATTTACCAGCTATTTTGATGTTCACCAGGGGTACAAGGTTTTGACCCATCCCCATATTCCCATAATATTTTCATATTCCCATAATCCCATGGCTGGGGAATAACCATCCAAATTCACCAGCTTTATGGCACCTCGGGTACCTTTGACCCATAGGCCTTTTTTCATGGTCTGGACCTGGAACCCAGCGATGCATGGATTTTGCACCTTGACGTCGATCTGGGTCGATCTGGAATCTGGGTCTGGAGGTTGGTAGATCAGTAGATTTTCATGGTTGTTATCGTGGTGATTCATGATGATGAATGATTATTAACGGTTATTGAAACCATGTCCCTGGTTTATTGATGTTTATTGTTTTTTTCCGTTCAACAAGAAAAGGATTTGCCAGTGAATAATAGCGATGTCATGGGTTTAAACCAATCACAGATATGGGGATATAAATGATACATGATGGTTATGACATAGTCCATAGCTAGCGATGCATACCTACCAGTATATAATTATATAGTGGTATGGGAAAACGGTGTATTTTCCATGGATCTCAAGTGGAGACTTAGTAGATTCGTTGATATATGCAGTGGATATGGGTCGTACATACATACCTAATGAAATATGTATCAAATATTAGTATATATTTGTCAATTTTACCGAGTGAGGTTTCATGATTGGATATAATGGTGGCATAATGATCATATAACCGGATCGGATTTGGACAACCATATGCTGCATGATGTACGTTTACCTTTATTTGGGAGGTGGTTGTCAATGGGAATTTCAGGATCCTAAAATGGAGGTACTGTACCATATAAAGCCATACGTTGTGGGGATATTCCCTTACATAGGCCTAAAAAATAGGCCTTATATATGATAGGTACCTCCAATAAATCGGTTCCTGAGTCATGGCCGTTGATGGTTGGGGTAGATTGTATTCACCTCGCCACTCGCGGCGCCACGAACTGGATGTTTCGTGCAAGCTTTATGTGATGGACCGTCCGAAGGCGAAGGCTATGTGTACAGTAGCCTCTGGTAATTCAACATGGCAGCGGTGATTTTCCAGGATTTTCCCATAAAAACTCAATTAAGACATTAAAACTAGGATTTTCAATTGCATTTATTATGTCATGGTTGATCACCATAAAACATTGAAAATTGTTGTACATTTTCCATTCAATTGCCATGGTTGTTATTGCCAGAGGGTAAATCGATGTTTGTCCCAAAACGTTAGTCCGTTTTAGTCTCATGGGCACTTTGCCTATCAAATCACTGGGTTCTACGGTCAAGACAGGAATTCAAAACGTTGGATGTGTGTGTCATATACCTTTTCTAGTTGGTGGTTTGGAACATGAATTTAATGATTTTCCATATTTTGGGAATTTCATCATCCCAACTGACGAACTCATATTATATTTTTCAGAGGGGTGGCTCAACCACCAAGCAGTTTTGCCATGGTAACCAACACATGACTGGAAAATATCCTATTTACCCTCTGGTAATTTAACATAGCTATTGAAAAATGTTCATAAAAATAGTGGATTTGCCCACTAAAAATGGTGATTTTCAACAGCTATGTTAGGTTTCCAGAGGGTAATTTAGATTGATGATTTCCCCGGCTATCAACCCTTAGTTCCGGGATTCTGGGCAAACCGGATGGAAAAAAAAACACGATGTGGACAGAGCTAGCACCTAGAAAACAGCCCTGCAACAGTTTGACATCTTGAACCTGGTTATTTAACATGGCGAAAATCACCATTTTCAAAGGCAAATCATCATGTTTATCATCTAGAAATGCGTCATTGTCCATATCTTTGTTAAATAACCACAAGGTAGATAGATATATATATATATATATGCATAATTTAAAGCAATGTTTTCGGCCGCACATGAACCGAAACCCCCATCGCCTGTCACATCACAGTGCAGGTTTTCACTTCTGGACAACGATGGCAGCGGAGATGTGGATTCTCAGGCCTCGATGGCAATGGCAAACATTACACTCGGTGGTGCCCCAGTGAGCTGTTCACGCTCAGTTGGTGAGCATACCCTCTGGTTATTTAACATAGCCATGGGAAATGGCCCATAGAAATAGATGGTTTACCTATTGAAAATGGTGATTTTCCATGGCTATGTTAAATAACCAGATGGTAACTCCAATTTCACGACTGAGTTTATGGTAGATATATATATATATACATATATGATATACCGAACTACTTAATGGGGGTTATATAAACCAACTTATAACTGGGGTGGCACCAGCTTGTATTTGTTTGTTGAGTACAGACAATGTGGATGTGTCACGGTGTGTCCAAAGAATGGTTACCCTTAAATCCACTGGTTTATCAATGGATTGGTTTAAGGGAAAATTTACAGGAAAGTCCCATATTTAATGGGAAAATCTATGGTTTCCTGTAAAATTTCCCTTAAACCAATCCAATCAGTTTATCATCATTTTCTCACTAAGAATGCTATTGGAGGGGATGGATTCTGCATTACCAAGTGTTGGTTTACGGCCAGACTCCTCGTCTCAGATTCTTGGGACTCTTCTCTGTCAGTTTCGACTTGTGCTTATTGTGTGCCCCTCATAAGGATTAATACCTTGAGAATTGGCTGCAACCACCAGTAATGTCCAAGATGCCTATGTGTGGAAGAATTGGCTACCTATATGTGGTCCAAACGACATGACAGGAAAGACACTTGTCAAGTTGACATCCTGAAAATATAGGTTGCTTGATAATTCTGGTATTGTGGTCCCCCAGCCCTTATACTTATATCTTACACAGTATATTGATATTGACCCATACCAAAACATCGTCTAGCCCGGCAATAAGAATCCCATGACTGTCACCCTTTTTAGATAGTTTTTCAGTCAACAAAGATGACTTTTCATTGCAAGGTTAGATTGCCACAGTGTATTGTCAGCGCATCACAATTGTAAATGGAGTGATTTACAGTTATGGCCCTTAACTAACAGTGAAATTTGTGTGGGAGTTCATGAAATTTCATGACACATAGCCAACTAGTTATAGGAGTTTCTTCTAATCCCATAAAAATAACCGTCTGTTAGTTGGGACAATTTCTGTAAAGTCAAAATTCGGATCATAGGAAGTATGCCGGAAAATCGCAAGCGTCACAAAGGAGTTCGGAAACCTCCAGGAGAAGCCAGGTACAGTTAAACAAGGCAAATGTGCATCAATTGATCATTAAAAAAAAGCTACACATCTAAAAAAAACACGTCAGAATATGTTTCGAATGTTGAAATCGCAATTTAAGTCACCATTTTTGTTGGTTAACAAATCCCATTAAATCATATTACATCATAATATTAGATAAATCACAATATATATCAAAAGTCAAAATCCCATGAAATCCCGATTGTCCTTGTTCAAATCATCATTTTCCCATGGTTTTCAACGTGGGTCCCCACGTTGCGCCGTAGGAATTCGTGGAAGGCCTCTTGAAGTTGAAAGGCCCTGCACGTGCCATAGATCTGGCGGTCCTCAGCCGTGCCTCAGCGAACTATTGGAAAAAGGGTGATTTCAGCAAGAACATGGTGATTTGATGGATTTAAACCAAGAAAAATGGTGATTTAATGGGATTTTAAGCAAGAAAAATGGTGATTTAATGGGATTTATATAATGTAGCTGATTTATGATAGCTAGGTTGACTTATAAAGTGGCTAATTAGGGTTTGGGGATATGATATAACTACAGTTATTATGATTTATTTTTATCAACTTGTATATGGATGGGGGAGGAAGAATTCATGTACCTAAATATCTGTAGTTTTTGTTGAATTGTTCAACAGTTTGTGAAGTTATTCATGCTGGCCATATCGATAGACTTGGGATAGTTCCAATTCCAATGTTTCTGGATAAATTGTATAAATGTCACGTCGCTACGTCACTGCAACAGTGGTTTGTAAGGGGAATATGTTCCAAATGGCCTTATATCAAGTTGGTGACTTCTTTTGAATTATGAAGAATCATGAACATGTACAGGCACCTGAACTTAGTTATCGAAATTCAATTTTAAATTTTAAATAGTTATAATTACATATAATTATAATGGCATTCAAAAGCTTAAGCAATAACAATATCTCATCAATTGGACTGGAATGATATGCAATTATCCAAAATTGGGGGCACTGGATCTTTGTTTGCTACTCGTGAGGCAGATTCAAGCGTTTGTCCCAAGATGGAGTATACTCCCATTTTTTGATGACAGACTTATGATAGTCAGATAGTCCTTGTCTGTTGATTGCTGAAATCATGTGTTTTTACAGATCCATGCAGCTCCAGTTTTGGTAGTGCAAGGATGCTCCGAGCCATTACCGGTTTATACATCGTAGCCACAAGGGTTGGAAATTGGTAATGTCACCCCTTGACCCAATTTACCATCCAAACGTACCTGGGGTGTTGGGAGCAACCCGATTAATAGTAGGATCGCGCAGCAGGAGTCCCTGATGGCATCCCAGTTGATGGTTTGAACATGTTTGAACATGTTTGAACATGTTTGAACATGTTTGAACATGTTTGAACATGTTTGAACATGTTTGAACATGTTTGAACATGTTTGAACATGTTTGAACATGTTCATCATGTCCAAAACCGTATACATATAAAATATTTATAAAATCAATTAAAATCATGTACACTAATATATGCACAAAGTTGGGTTTATCGCGATTTTTAATGGGTAAACTACACATTGTTCTCCACCTCAATCGACCCAGATCCATTGGGACTGACCTTCTGGGCGTTCCTTAGGTGACCTAAAGACATGCGTCAAGCAGGCGCAATCTTCGCAGCAACGACTCCAAAGATTGGAGGCCGTGGAAAAAAATACCTCCAAACGCACTTGAAGGACTTGGACATGGTTTTGTTATGGTCGGAAACTTCTGTGATCTTCTGTGTAGATACAATATCAATCAATATCACATAAAGACATATAAGACATACTATGTCAGACATACTGTAAATAATGATGTATCGTATTCATACATACAGATACATCTCTAGTATTCGCAGAGCTTACTGTAGCTTCGAGGATTCGAGGTAAGGTTTGATTAGCCCCAGGCAGTGGATGAAATACTGGCTCAATGCTACAGGGTGTGGCCCCCAAAGGTTATGTTTGTTGGTTATGTTTGTTGGTTTACAACTCCCATTAACTGCATATACACTGCATATATCATGATAGATCTACCATGACTCCAATAGTTATTAGAGTTGTGTCTACCAACTTAGCTATAGAGATCGGGGCGACCTCGTAACTTGTTTGCTCGGTATGTAAGATCAACCTTTTACCGTTGGTTGCTTCAAAACCATACTTGGAAATTCAAATCGATGAAATATAAGGGATGTTACATGAGCCACGTTCTAAACCTTGAGTTCATGTTTAAGAAGGGGCCCCTTGTAAGGGTGTGGCGTAAGCAAAACTCTAACGAGCGTAAGCCAGCGTAAGCTCAGCGCGTAAGCAAAACGTAAGCACCGGTGTAAGCATTTCCCTATTTGGTGCCAGGATACAAGACATTTAGACCACGGCTCACATGTTATGCCTCCCATGTTGAATTTATGGAATCCCCAAGTTCCCATAATTAATTCCCCAGTTTGTGGGAATCTCCCCTTATTCACCAGATGCCCACTTGTGTTGTCTCGTCGCCGCAGGCGCTTCTGCAAGCTCAGTTCTCTCAGATGTCCATTCGCAGGGTGGGGAAGCTCACATGGGTGTTTTTACATGCTCAGCCCCTTATATAGTGGATTACTAGATCTACGTTTGGAAATAGCTTAGATCTTGAGTGAATATTGACACATTCATAGACACTATAAAGATTCAAATCTAACCTAGGTTTATGTAGGCAGGTACCCCTAATAATAATTCATGGGTTAGCCTCACTCCAACTAATCCTCGGCCACGAGTTGGGGGTCGGACGACTTTCCAAGATTGGCATGGGCAGTTGAACAGGCTCAAACCGTTAGTTTGGTGGGACCCAAAAAAACAACCACATAAAACTGACTGACCACTGAAGTAAAGACCAACATTCCGGAAGTAAAGCGTCGCCAAGCAGTCCAATATAGTCCAATTTCATGGTTTTCACGGGGCGAATCATCTCCAAAAGGGTTGAAACCCGTGTGGTGATGTGGTGAGATCAAGCGCAGGAGTTCAGTTCAGTTTCAAGGATGTTCAAGGCATAAATGGGCGGAATGTGTATATGGAAGGGTCCTTTCCAAATATATGCCAGTGCATCATCATCTTTCAAGGTTCATAGTTGGCTGGGTATGGCCACGTGTTTCGCCCACGAATTGGATGGCCTTCCGACTTTGGCTACTTCCTGAGTATTCAACTCCGTTGAAAAGGCCAATCAAACTAGATGAATCACCATGCATCACGTCAAGATTCAACATCCATGTTGAGTTTCTGAGGCATAAGCTTGACAGCTTACCACTGATTGTTTACCACTGAAACCAAACAGCTTTCACAGAAAAAGTGCGCGCATTGGGGATGATCAACAGAACCTGCGGGCTTCAAATACGTCCTAGATTTATACCTGTATACCTAGACCCTCCAATCACCTCAAGAAAATGGTAGAAAAAGGTAAAAAATATGTAAAAGTACTAAAATGAGGAGTAAGACACCATGTTTGTGGGTACTTACTGTTGATTTCCATTCCGGCTGGGAAGATGTCTCCGGCGTCGCTTCTTCCGCAAATCTACCGCGGGTATACTTATCATCTGTGCACCCATCGTACCATTTAGAGCCGTAAAATTTGAAACTAATGACATGTAGACTCAGAAAATAGGTTAAGTACACTTGTCAAGCCTTGATACATCACATGTTAAGTGAAGTTGTCAAACTTTGATACATCATATTACACATTTCTGTCATGCTAAGTACATGCATTTGCATATTTATTTATATCATATGTAGATATATATATATATGTGTGATCATCTAGATTTGCCCCACTATCCTGCCTGAAAAAAAAAACCTGCCTAGGCTGAAGTTGAGGGAAATGAGAGAGAAAACCTCTTAGAGGTCTGAATGTTCTGTGGGTCCAACCCAGCAGTTCTCGGAACTGAAAGACCTACGTGATCCCAAAAACTGGAGGTGCCTCCCATCTTTTGGTACAGCTGGATTCAACATAAATCACTGGTTTTTCAGGGGGTTATGAAATCGATCTATTTCTACGATGTGAAATGCCGGTTGTTTGTAAAGAGAACCACTTACTAGCTGGGATGCACTTCCAAGTAGGGGCGGCGAAGGCCAATTCCCAGCAGTTCAACAGCACACCTCATCTAGCCCAGCACACGGAGTTCAACGGACTTGGCCAAGATCCACCCCTAGAAGCGAAGAACAATCCATGAAGATCCACCATTGGTGGTGTCTCTGCGCGAAGTGAACATGCCAACCAAACAATGATCTGTCATTGCTGCCAGCAAACTTGTGATACTGAAGGGCACTTTTACTTTGTTCGCAGAGTATTCAGAGAACGGCAAGCCTTGCAAACTTGCAAAGAATGCCGCCACAGTGCTGTTTGGTTTTCCCTGGATTTATCCTGTGCATTTGTAGTATGATGATTTACTACATCTGGAATGTTCGTTCGGAATGTGTTTCTTGTTTTGCATTTGGCATTTATCTATATGAACAGAACCTCTCAGAATATCATAGTGAACATGTGTTGTTTCGTTTGGCTTTACATTGTAAAAGGCTTGGACTTCTCACATCCAGGGAAAGAGGCTCAGCAGATCACTTTGTACTTTTAAAAACGTGCCCTGCCCTTCAAGCTCAGTCCAAACAGGATGGTTTCCTTCGCTACCTGAAACAGATCATCCATGCACATCAGTGTATGGATCCTATATATATACATATACAATATATATAATTATATACAATATATATATACTATATATATATACTATATATTTATATACATAAAGTATGCACATGTATGCACATTGATTCCTAAAAAAAGATCCAAAGTTCCCATGTAAGATCTGGTTAGTAACGGTTAGTCGTTTCATGTTTTTTCCCATATCTAACCTGGGATGAAGTTGACTTCTAGATGTTTGAGGTTGAAACCACCAACCAGTGGATGTTATGGGCACTGGCATTGCTCTTTTTTGTTTCTTTTTTTTTCGCGGCCTCTGGGTTTGCCAAAGCAGTGCCCAAGAAGCGAGCGCCGAATAGACAAAAGATGCTTTGAGGCCTCCCCAAAGGTGACGTGTCCAACATTTAGGTCCGCCCCAAATTACTGGCTGGTTCATAAACTAACAACATAGCTATGGAAAGATCCACCATTTTAACAGGTAAATGAACTATTTCACTGGCCATCCATAGCTATGTGTGTTTGGGTCGGTTGTCGGGTCAAGTGTTGGAACCGAAGCTGGTGGATCCAGGCCTGAAGCCCAGTCATCGTCTGGCGAAGCTGAGAAGTGGCTGATGTTAAGCTTCCACTGGCTGAACCCAGAAGCTACATATGATAAATGGATGATTAAGACATATCTTAAAACATTACATAAAAATATAAGACCATAATATTGTAAATGGTTAATTAAGATATAATATATAATATATAATATGTATATATATATATACAATATATATATATAATATATATGTATATATATATATGTATATATATATATTGTTTAATTAAAACATGACATTCATGACATGATTGTTACTCCGTCAGGCCATCGCTCGGACCTTTGACCGAAGGCGGAAACAGCGTCGGGTCTTACTGACGGACTGACGGACTTGGTCGGACGGACGAGAAATTTCTTGGATCTCGGATGGTTTCATGGTGAAACTTCGAAGATCTGAAGATCTGGGAAGGTTCATGATTTACTATAGATTTGCATTTGAAAGATATTACTTAAGACGTAATTGATGTATATTAATGTGTGTTTTCTTATGTGTTTTTCCATTGGCAAATAGAATTCTCTAAGCCTTTGAAGGTTCAGAAATTCGAGGTCGTGAAGCCCAAGGGGCCGCGTTACACAGTTTTTTTCCGGATCCGGATCCAGATCCAGATTTCATCAGATTTCTTGCAGAATTTCATGTTGCTTAATTACCCATGACGGATCCATGGTGCTGGTATATTAATGCTAACATAAAGGGGGTATATTGATGGGATCCATGTTACCATATATAGCAGCGCCATGGATCCTATGGGTTATGTATCCCAAACAGTCTTACAGATTGATTTGCAGTCAGGTGAATTTCCTAACTTAATATACTTTTTAAAATGTAAAACGGATCAACATGGAGTAGCTGAGTAGAGCTACTGGTATTCTGCGAAGCCGCGTCAGGCAATCCAAAGGCTCTCCTTATCGATCGAGGACTCGAATTGGGTACCTGGGGGATCCCCTAAGTGGGTTATCCCATTATTCCAACTGGCAACAAAACTGGTTGGTGGTTTGGAACATGAATTTTATTTTTCCATATATTGGGAATAATTATCGTAATCATCCCAACTGACTTTCATATTTTTCAGAGGGGTTGAAACCACCAACCAGAAAAAGATCTCACAAGCCCAATGACGAAGCACTTACGATTCGTTTCATGATCCAAGCTACCAAGACCTAGGAAGGTTTTCCTTACCCGGACAATCGTTGTCATGGACGACTGGGTCATCACATCATTTGACGTGCGACTGGAAGCCCTTAGCAGTCGATCAGGGGAAACATCAAATAGCATCCCTATAGTTCTTACAACATAATAAGTATATATACAGTTGTCGTAAGTTGTACGTTATGAGGCGATACTAGTATTA
>Ga0126342_10012944_pt1 | contig 14836 bp, 15 predicted proteins | sample Cyp1metagenome_FD_92528 | JGI IMG/M metagenome (GOLD analysis project Ga0126342, IMG submission 92528) | Coral microbial communities from Lord Howe Island, Old Settlement Bay, Australia - Cyphastrea 1 metagenome | ecosystem: Host-associated > Invertebrates > Cnidaria > Coral ... | reverse complement strand
TATATTATCCAAGGATTTTTTTGGGGGATATTACTATAATTGATCATAATTAATCCATATTAAACCCAGATATAACTTATTGTATATTACCCATGTAGATTCCCATAATATATATATATATATGTATAAATATATTTGTGAGAATTTGTGGGTATAGTGTGATTGATATTGATTAATCTCATATATATATGTTTGTGATATAACCCATGTATATATTTTGGGATTGATGATCTCATATCTATCATATAACCCAGATAGGAGATATCACAGGAGATATAAAAAGTACCATATATATATATATACGGGGATATGATGATGATAATCCATATTAATCCCAGATATTTTTTGTGATATGATGATGAATCCCATATTAATTGTTCTGTGGATCTTCCACAACTCGGGGCTGTTTGACCCATTTACTAAGGAACCGCATCCCCAAGTAGGGTCATCTAGGTCAACCGTAGTGCAAGGAAGGGTTCACCAACTTACCATCGGTTTTTGTTGGAAATTTGTGTGATAGTTTTTTTTCTTGGGATTTGTAATTGGGAATGGGTTTTGAAAAAAACATAAAAAAAGATAGCTTGGGATATCTTGGGATTTGTTTTGGGAAGATGTGTGTGTGTGTTTTTTCGAAGCGTTTTTTTTGGATTGAAACATGTATTTTTTCCGATGGATTTGTTTTGTTTTTTTACCATCTGGTTATTTAACATAGCCATGGAAAATGGCCCATTTATAGATGGTTATTTATAGATGGTTTACCAGGGTTTACCTATTAAAAATTGTGATGTTCCATGGCTATGTTAGTCATAACCAGAGGGTAACATTTGTGGAAAAGAAAAAACGACAAACATCGACTGGAAGTTTCAAGAAAAATGGTGACCTCTTGGATGATTCCGTCAGGAGGTGTTGGTGGCTCCACCAGAAAGATCAGAAGGGTGTGGTGATGATTGGGTGGTGGACCTTTTTTATGTATTTTACTAACTAATGTTTATTGATGTGATTCTGAAAAACAAAAAAAACTTCATTTGCAGATACTTTTCCCAGTTGTGAACTCTATATAAACCTCTATTTTTTCATGATTTTTCCTCAGTCATCTTGATAGTTAGGACTTTGAGGATTGGTATAGCCTCTCCCCAATCCTTGAAATCCATCGTCCCAATCCCAAACCCAACCCACCAACCAACACCCCAATAGAACAGCCGTAGAATAGAACTTTAAGGATTCAAAGGTACAGACTCTACCCTATTTTTGCACCAACCCATACTGTATCATACTGTGTATACCCTCCAAACAATTGACAGAGGATGTATGTTTATGTGTGTAAAACCCACCATTTGAAGATATTTGAAGTTCCTTTTCCTTTTGAAAGCCATAGATTTCCATACCGCTTTTCTCGCTTTCGAACGTCAATCCGAACCACCCGCAACAGATTCGGAACAGGTTCAAACACCACTTACCTGTTAATCCATTTTGTTTATTTATTTTTTTTTTAACATATATTTTCCAGCAAGCTCTCACCATATCTCTCCATTTTTTTTCTTTTTAAATCTCCATATCCCCTTCCCCGCCGTCATCAGGAAGGAGAAGACCACGTAGGGCGCGTAGGCCACGCGCTCGGCGACCCCGCCGGAGACGATGGTCGCGGCGGCCGAACAGAAGGCCCACTGGAAGAACCAGTTCAGGGGACCCGTGGTGGGCTCCAGCTGACCTTGGGCCCCAAAGCCCCCTTGGGTTTTGGAGGGTTGGATGGGCTCTTTTGATCATGATTTTTTTGGTAATATGGGATATATATGATATATATATATATATATTATATATATATGATATGGTAGGGTACATGGGATACATAGGGAATATACTATATAGATATTTTTGAACTATGGAGGAGATTAAGGGATAGAATTAACAACAAATAGAATACCGTGTATCAACAACTGGCGAGATCACTCCCTGCCACAAGTTAGCGTCAGATCCAAGGTACCATCAGCCTTGTATGTCACGAAGCCTCCAAGGGCGGAGCAGTGTTCAAAGCCCTAATGGGTATGTGTATATATATAGTATATGTTAGTATATGATAGGATATGTCATTATATGTTAGTTATACATATATTATAGTGTGTATATATATATCTATTAATAGACGATAGGATAATATTAATTAATGATATTATTATAATGGATAATATAAATATAATACATTATATATATTATATTACATTAATATATGATATAATATATGTATTATCCCCCGAACTCATCCTCAACCATTTTTATTGAACACTGCTCAACGAAGAATGAGGATTTTGAAGAGCAAAAGTGGGCCACAAGAGTCACAAGAGTGTAGTTTTGACTCATTTGATCAACCAAAATCATGATTCCAATAGCCACTGGAAAGAGATTAACAATCATTAACACGTTTCAATCAACAAACATGGGATGCCAATGGACTCTCAAATCACAATCAATTCAATTCAGTATTGGCCCAACAAAAATCGGATCAAAACTAGCAGCTATCCCCCCCAGCTTGATGAGTTTCCCAATTTTCCCACAAATAAACTTGGCATTTCCCCAACCTGCTGGGATGTTTCCGGACCTGGATTTGGGCCCCCGCCTACACCAAAGAATTGCTGACTGCCTCAGTCAGTGTTTACGAAACAAAATCCAGGGCGAGTCTATCCTGCAAAAAAAAAACTCCAAAGGGACACAGCATGAAGCTCAGCCAAGCATAGCCTCCAACTTTTGAAGAAACACAATGCACCCACTGCTTGGTGGTGCAATAACCATCTTGAAAAATATGAAAGTCAGTTGGGAGTTGGGATGATTATCCCATATATTTTTTGAAAAAAAATGTTCCAAACCACCAACCAGATTAAGATAATTCCCATTGATATAATCCCATTATATAAACAATATGAAACCCAAACCACCAATCAGAATCTATTGCAAGCACTTTTCACTGAGTCATGTCAAATATCTTTCTGTGCTATGCTGCTAAACCGTGACAAATCTGAGCTACCCTGCCAACAAAAAAAAACATTGGTTTTAGCTGGAAGGTCTATTTCCAATCAACATGGTAATTACCAAGAAATAGGTGGAGTATCATTCATTTCCCTATAATAGTCATGGCCAGTTTGGATATTTTGTTTAAGGATATGCCCCGTTGTTGGGACAACCCCAATACATATTGTTGGTAATACATTCACTTTGTATATTGTGTGTAACCACCCTCAAAAAAATAGTTGGAAGCCAAAACCGACTAACATAGTGGAAAACATTTCTTCTATCTTTTGGGGTTGCTATATACATACAAGTTGGTGCCCCACCAGTTACGTTTTTGGGGTTACAAACACCATTGAGTATCTACCACAGACCAAAGAATTCCACATTTCTACCGACTTTGCAAACAAACTGGGGCACCATCATGTTGTTGACTAGTTATACCCTCTGGTAAACTAACATAACTATGGAAAATCACCATTGTTAATTTATAAATCCACTATAAATTGCCATTTTCAATAGCAATGTAACAAATTACCAGAGGGTATATCCCGGTTCCGACCTTTTTGTAGTTGATGCTTGTTTATTCTGTTGTTGACAGTTATCCCCTTCGGATAAAGTGCCAGGGTCAAGGGGTTTATGGTGCCAATGGCCTTTCATCCCGTAATGGAATCCTCAAAAAACTCATGGGTAGAAATGAAGCGCTATGAAAATGGATTGATTATCCCCACATGGCAGTGTGTCAAAACCTTGTAACCCTGGTGAACATCAAAATAGCTGGTAAATGGATGTTCATCCCACTAAAAATGTATCTATAGGTATTGACCCATACCCACATAACATCTGGTTGGTGCTTGACCTACCCCTCTGAAAAATGATGGAGTGAAAGTCAGTTGCGATGATGACATTCCCAATATATGGAAAAATAAAAGCCATGTTCCAAACCACCAGCCAGACATATGTGGGGTATATTATATTCGCGTATCATCCAATTTCGGATTCTAGTGGGGTAGAAAACCCATGCATATTTCATCAAATCCTATGGCACAACTATGAATGTTTAGACATGAATGGGTTGTAAATCCCACAAATATAATAATCAAGGTTATAAATCCCAAGAATCATTATACAGTAATATCTCATGAAATCCCAAATGTGCCAAGGGTTTTACATTTTTTTAATCGCACACATATCCCCCCCCGGCATGTTTCATCCGTCCCAGGCTCCCACGAAGCCGTTCTCCAACAGACCGTCGCTGGTCATGGGGCCACCATAGGCAAAGGCCCAGCCGGAGGCCCACCAACCGATGGTACCCACACAGACATCCGTGAGGTTCTTCAAGAGGATGTTCTGCACCTAGGAATTGGACTCCAAAAATCCTGATAAAATGAAGAAAGGGGCATCATTTAACAATAATAATGGATGATGATGGATGTTGTTTTTCATCTTGGAGACTTGGATGATGGATGATTTTGGAAGTTCCGCACCTAAAGGATTGTGGATCTCATGGGAATGATCAGATGGATGACCAGATTGATGATTAGATGGATCTTTAGATCGATTATTTGAGATATTTTGTTATGTTTTTTGTGAAATTTAGGCAATATGCATATTGGAGTCTTCTGCACCTAGAGGATGTCTGTTTTTGTTTGCTTTTTTTTGTCTTTCGGATGATTTAATGATCCCCAGAAACAAACAGGACGATTTTGGATTGTGAAAGCTGTTCTGAACCGTGATTTCTTAGAGGATTAGATGGATGGTGATGGAAATACAATGATGATGGTACTGTGGATGGTTGCGAAATCCTGTACCACCATGGATCATTGAAATTCTATTCTAATGAGATAAAGATGGATAAACCACATCCCTGGGTGCCGGATTTCGCAACCATCCGCAGTATCAAATGGATTCACATGGATTCGATGTCGGTCTGCATCTGACATGATGCTTGTTCGAAAGAATAGGCACTGGAAGACTTGGAAGGTGGTTACCCTCTGGTAATTTGTTACATAGCTATTGAAAATGGCCATAGAAATAGTGAGTTTTCCCATCAAAAATGGTGGATCTTTCCATAGCTACGTTAAATTACCGGAGGGTATAAAGGGACATTGGGATGTTGGGCTCATCTTTGCCGGTGCCATGATGGATCTTTTTTACACACCGGAGGTGGGTTTTTTTCCTCCGGTAGAACGTCAGCTCCATGGCTGGGAAATCCCCAAACTAAATACCGTAGTCATTTCAGTTGGAAAATCATCTATAAATTATCATAAATGGAGGATTTTCCAGCGAGCCATGCTTCATTGCCAGAGGGTAAAAGTGATTCTGTACTTGGGACATTCATCTCTTGAATGTTTTGAAGGCACCTACATATGGATAACATTCCACCTATGTCCTGTGCTGGCTAGTTGTGCTGATGTTGTTTTTAGTCTGGACATGGTGAAAACCAATTGGTGAACGCCACTGATTGGTGAAGTCACTCATTGAACCAGCAAGCGAAGCGAGGCGAGCCCTGGCCCATTCAACGATTCCCATCATCCCTAGCTCAACTGCTCAGCTGGATTGATCCTAACATCAGGGATCAAAAAAACATCAGTCATGGGATGCTCCTCCCCCTAAATGGATCCCGGACTTCAGCCATGCCGGGCCATTTTCGATGTTACGCACGCTCCGTTAAGAGAGGCTTTCGAAGCAACTGACCCATGATTAATTGGCGGTCATCCAAGCATTCTGGATTTTATTGACCCAACAAACTGACATAGATATGGAAACTGCCATGGCTTCCTAGGAAAAGACTTGTAAAGAGGCTGATTTTTTCCACATCGATCCATATCTATATATGTATAATTGAACAAGATTAAACATACATTCTACATGCATATGGATCAAGGTTGGTCATACATGTGTATAGAAGTATTATTATACAGTAGTCGTATATCCACTAATACGGCTGGTCTTATACCCCATACGTTCCATAAAACTAATATAGAACACTGTAGGATATAGTTGTTTTTGTCCAAGGTAAATTGTAGGATAGCTTGGTTTGTAAACATATATGGTAATATAATTATAGAAACTGTGAGTTTTATGGATATATATATATATATGATATTTATATATATATGATACAAGTTATATCCATAAAACTCATAGTTTCTAAGATGTACAGATCATCTTAGCCCCTTGGCCAAGGCACATTCTTGGCTCTGCAGCTGCCAGCCCTCAAGTTGTCAAGGCAATCCGGGGAGAAAACTGGGCAATTTCTTTGGTGAAAATGGTACTTACTAAGTAGCTATAGATACCCTCTGGTAAACTAACATAACTATGGAAAATCACCATTTTTAATGGGAAAACTCACTATAAATGGTGATTTTCAATAGTTATGTTAAATTACCAGAGGGTAATCACTGTTAAGCCATGGAAAATATGTTTGAAATGCAAAAAAATGAGGAAACTGATGAAACTGATCTATAATGTGAAAGACTTTGAAAGCAATTATATAATGGTGCAGAAATGACACCCTTTTGAGCAAGACCTATGTATCCATTTCTATTTCATGTTTCATCTGATGGTTTGTTTGGACGTGTCATGACGTGTCTACAACAACTCTATGTGCGTTCAATGGATTGATTCTTCAGAACAGATGCGGTGACATGATGGATCCTCTTACACCCATTCTGGATTTTGCTTGTCCGAACTGACCAACAATAATGACATTGCGAATTGTCGTGTGTGTTTTTTGCTTTGGGCTTTGCCTTTACATCGACTACAGGTATTTCCTCAAGTGGGGTTGCTGCCCAGTGCTATTTCAATGCCAAGCAGATTCAAAAAAGGTGTCTTTTGCTTATGTAAAAATATGTAATGAAGCATTGAAATATATTGAAATGCTTGGGAAAATCATGGAAAATCCGAACACAATCAGGTCACCGGGTCACCGCGTATCGTTTTGTGAAATTTTGTGACACCATTTTCGGGGCTGGGATGAGCATTGATGTTGATCAGTATCGAAATGACCTAAGGCAAGGCCTGGTAGTGAACAACCCTTGTATTTTGATGATTTTTGATCATCAAAAATCATCAAAATACAATGGTTGATCAAAATTTGATGTATTTTGGGGGGTTCCTGTTTTCAGGCAAACCTGCTTGGGCTCTACATGGGATTGAGCAATGAGGATGTTGGGTTGTTGGCTCTTCGGGGGATACCACAATTCATGGTCATAACAAATGCAGGGGGACAAAGATGAAGAACCATGAAATTTGGGGTTTCCATATGTTTCCATGAATTCCAGACAAGCGCATAGATGGCATAGATCTGGGTAAATTATCATATTTCACCAGTTAAAAGATGACTAATTATAGTTCTACCCTAGAAATGTCCCATCCTATCTTAGCCGATCTTAGCATTTTCCACCCTTTTTAACTGACGATCAGAATCCGCCGATCCGCCGACGGGCTCCCGGACTCCACCATGGCGAAGCCGGCCTGCATGAACATCACCAGGGCGCCGCACAGGATCAACCTGAAGCCGAAAATGCTGTAGATTGGGTTGTAATCATCGAGATAAATGAGGAAAACCTCAGGAAAACATGTTCTGGAATGTTTCTTGGATTGATTTTCGGAATGTCAGGTTAGATTGGGGATAAACATGGATAAACGGATAAAGCCACCCATCAATACCCATCAAGGTTCTGTTCCTCCACAACATGTTTTTTCAGGCATCCCATGGCATCCGTTAACGTCAATCATGGTATCCATGGATTTTCCCGACTCAAAATGGCGATTAAAAATTGGGGAAATGTTTCGAAACATTTTCAGGTCCAAAGCCATGTAGCAAAATTGGGGATTCTCAGATTTTCGAGGTCACCATAGATCACCAAACCCATCCAAACCCCTCCCAGATGGCTGGAGTTTTCTCAAGCCGGGCTAAAACAAGATGGGAGCAGCAACAGCCCAAAAAGAACCGCACCATGTGGGACCCACAATGTGGAGAACCTTTGAAAACAGGATCTAAATAAATATAATATATATATATATATACACATACTGTGTGATTATACAGATAAAATATATGATATCATAATATCCTGATTTTACATAATACTGGTATTTATATATGCAAAGATAGTTGTGTCATGGGCGCCAGAACAATTGCAGCCAACAGTTCACCGCAGAGCACCAAGCCAAGATGCCAAATATGATCCAGAGCACCAGTGATCTTCTCTTCAGACTTGGCCCATTGGCCGGTTTTCAGCGGTGTAAAACAACGCTGGGAGATAATCAGCCAGATGATGAAAAATCCTCCATATGGGAATACAGTGGTTAAAAATATCATGGGAATATATTATTGTTTATATCTGGTTGGTGGTATACCTACCCCTCTGAAAAATATGAAAGTCAATGGGAAGGATGACATCCCATATATTATGGACAATAAAATTCATGTTCCAAACGACCAACCAGTTATTGTTTATTGTTTATATGATTGTGTAATGGACATCATGGGGCCGCTTATTAATGTGTATTAATGTAATGGTGCCATACCACTGGATATTTTTCGATGCATATGATCGACATCGAACACAACCACTACCCGGTGACCAACTCACCCTGAAGATGCACAGGAAAACCCTGAAACTCTGCATCTTCAGAGAGCTGAAGAAGAACCCTCCAAGGTCTCCCTAACGAGACAGACAAAGCAGAGGGCCGTTTTGGTGCCATCGACATCTATTCCCCTATGGTGATCTATTGTGTTTGTGCAAAATGCATCATGTTATATGGATTAAATGGAGGTAACAAGCCTTGCTTTTTATCACACATAGTGGGAATGTGGGACATCTAAGATGTGATGTCCCGTGAATTCTTGGTTCATCGCTACACATCCGCCCATTCTTGATTGGCTATACTCTAAGCATCTCTATGCATGTTTGATGACATAACTCAGTCATGTGGTTACCCAAGAATTGCTAGACGCCATTTACTCGATTGTACCCCTTGGAGGCACTTGGAGGTAGAATCAACAATGCGCCAAGAAAGGGTCAACATGTATTGAAATTAATTACCGGTAAGTACCCCATTAATTTTGCACAAAGATACTGCGTTGCTTAAATTCTCACAGTATCCCATCGCCTTAGCTCTTTTTACCTCTGTTTTCGGGTTATACTGGTTGCAGTGAATCCCTATTCTAGGCTTCACTTCATGGTCTGAAAACGGGGTATCCCGGAAACTAGTGAATCCTCATGTTCCAAGAAAAATGATCCACATTTGCAACGGACACCACTGATCCAAGGTGCCGTGTATGGAATCGAGTCAGTGTCGCCGGTGGCGTAGTGGATACTCTTGGGCAAAGTCGGCACCTCTTCTACCATTCGCTGATGAATTCTGGGTGGTTGACCTACCCCTCTGAAAAATCATGGAGTGAAAGTCAGTTGGGGGTACTATCCCCAATATGATGGGAAAGTCATAATCCAGCCATGTTCCAGTCACCACCAGAAATGGGGTTGCGCTTGCTATTCGGTGATGTTTTGTCGTGATTTCAGTGGGGGGTTGCGACATGGAGACATGGCTCACCAAGTGGATGGTGAATTATGGTTAACCATGATTAAAAGTGCTCAAACATGGGGCATTGATCAACGCTAGTCCCAAAAAAAAAACATGCCGAAGTTACCTAAGGCTATCACCGAAGAACTACCGTTTTTAGCGATCGTGATGGAAAATGAATGGTTTGAAATCACCAGGAATAGCTCTGAAATTGGATAAGCTAGTAGCCCCAAATCATTACCAGGACCCATTGGAACAGTCTAAAGAACAGGTATTACCCTCTGGTAAACTAACATAGCTATTATTGAAAATTGTCATTTATAGTGGATTTTCCCATTAATAGCATGGTGATTTTCCATAGTTATATAAACGTTTACCAGGCCGGGTATTCATCCCTTTCTCAGTCACAGTTGTGTTTCCATGTCATGGCTCAGTTTCCCCGGATCGAAGATCCCATTTGAAGATCAACTTCCCTATAAAAATATTCCCACATCTTCCAAGTCTCAAATATTTCAGAATATCTCCATGTTCCAATGAAATATCGAATTTCGTGAAATTTCTCAATAGTCATCATGATCTATGATGTTCCTATAGGTTTTCCTATGATATTCCATGAATCTTCCAATATTTGTGGACTCCATAAACAACCACCATTATGGTCTGGAATCCCAGCCATTCACCTGACCTGCAAGCGTCGCGCGCTTCCATCGCTTCCATGAAGCTCCAGAGTCTGAGCCTGCGAAATCACAGGTCATCCAATTATGGTGTGATAGTTTCATAAAAGCTCCAGAGTCATGTGAATTTTTCCAGGTGGGCAACGCAGTTTACCCCAGAAAAAAATGGGCAACCAAAAACCACTTCTCTGCGGGGTGTGTGAATTGTTCGGTATAAATCCTGTCGACCCAGCGGGAGGATCATCTTTGAAGATGTCCGGTTCGTGGGCAGCTAACATTTTAGGTTCGTTGGTCTAGAAGTTGGAAAATCCTATGGAAAATCACAACTGTTTCCTGGGTGAATCCATGAAAATCACCATGTCTCCTGGGTAAATCATTGAACTAGCCATGGGCACTTCCATAGCTATGTGAAATTACCAAAGGGTAAACCTCATTATTTGGCATAAATTCCAATGCCGACCTGGGGCAGCTAACAATGGATCCACAAGTCACCATGTGTTTCAATGCTCAAGTGGGCCTCCATGACTTGGATGATTGCAGGGTACCCCCATGACGAAACGGATACCTCCATATTTCTGTGGCAATATTCCCTTAGATCACTCAGATCCCTTGGCCCTTACATATAGGTGGTGTATAACTATAGTATGTTATTCCAATATATTTCGGTTGCACCATAAAAAAACAGTTTACTTTAAGTTTCCGATCACAACTGGGAGTGGAGAAAAAGACTCAGATTTCCTCAGAATTTTAGGGATCAAATCCTCATTGTCATCCCAAATATCGGCAGTATTTTGCTGACTGCAACCCATTTTTCGATCAACGATATCAGCTGAGCTACGTCTCCATATTCGTGGTGAAAACAGCTATCAATGGTAACAACTTAAGGGCATGATTAGCAGGCGAAAAAAAACAAAAAAAAAAGTGCAATTAGGCCCATAAAAAGCACCCTAAAATCACCCATCAACCAAGCTCAATTAGAGTTCCCTGCGCACAGCTTCCGCCTGCAGTAGTTCTTCCTGCTGCGCCAAAAGACCTGCTGGCTCAGAATCTTTCGGATGGATTCTTGCGGATTGTATTGACTTTGTAGGAACAAATTGTTGGTGCATTGTTTGGGGATGCAACCCCCCAGAAAAATGATTAAAAAACAAACTACTACCAAAACTAGTGGTGATGTCCTTTTCCATCGATTGGATTCTTTGCAGGGGTTCTTATGAATATCCCTAAAGCGAAACCCAAACCTTTCGAAGAAGTGGTCCATTCATTGTTGGGGGAAAAGGTTCGTTCAAAAATGCTGTATATCCCAAAAACTGCCATTTTGATAGACCACATGATCAGTTTTCATGACTGACCTGAACCCCTGGGTCTAAGGAGGGATACCACAATGCCAATGGCCATCAAATGAAGGGGGCGATGATGAACAACATTGAACAACCATGAATTTTTGGGCATCCATAGTCCATACATTTACAAACAAGCGCATGAGTGGCTACTTATCATCCAACCATGGTTGCTGGAACAGCATTTGATTAGTGCAGGGGCCCTAAATAAACTGTGACAAAGACGTTCAAATGTCAGGTTTTACCAACCAGTTACCCATGTAACATCATGTAACGTCGGTGTGGGAGTGATCCTTTCACCTCTGGATCCATCATGAATCCATCGCTTCACTACAGTACATTTAGGATAATACCAGCACCCAAAAGCCATGAACGACCAACCGGACATCTCAGGAAGGACCTTCCTCAGAACTTGTTGTGAATCTAAAAATAGTTCCACTTCAAGCAGAATGCCAAGGTTCCAAAGAAAAAGGATGAAAGAACAGGACAGTTGGAAGGAAAGAAAGAAGGAAAGGAGAAAAGAAGGACAGGAAAGTAAGAAATAAATAAGAAAGAACAAAGTCAAGGAAGAAAGGAACCTGGAAAGGAAAAAGAAAGAAAAGGAAGAACAAAACTAACAAAACAATCTCAAAGAATGATCCAATGTTTGGAAAATCGAGTACTTGAAGATCCCCCTCTCATCCCACATGAGCTGAACAAAGGAAAAATTACAAACTATAGGCTATAGGTATAATGTATTTCAATAGGTTCAAATCTATGTTTGGATTATTGACCCATTTTTCCTGGCAAAGTTTTTGTTGGGTGGCGGCTTGGCCGTTGTGAAAACACCCCATGTATAACTTCTTTGAGGGGGGTCCACACTAGTCACTATCCAACATTACCTGCCTATACAGTAAACACTATCTGCCGAGGCTGCTGGTTTTACGACGCATAGACGTGCCCAGCGCTGCAATTTTGAAGCTATGGGAGCTGTGGGTTCTGAGTGCTTTGACTCACCTCAGCAACTGAGACCCCTGGATTTGCGCGGCAGACTTTGGCCAACAACTGCCCATCTGGCAGAACGAGCTGGAGATTTGAGAGGTTCACATTCAATCCACGCGCAATCCTTTTCTGGATCTCCCAGGCTGAATCAAACCCCTGCACAGTCAAACGAAAGCCTTCTTCCCCAGCCAAAGTCGAGCAAATCAGCATGGCTGCATCATCCTTGTGCACAAAATCTAGTTGCAAAGCTAAATCCCTGCCACATGTCACATCGCTGATGTAGCAAACTCCCGGCCTTGGGGAAGGAATGTTGCATTGTCCCTTTGTATTGTCTCCGACAGCAACTGCACTGCCATCACTCCGGAGAAGCACTGTATGACCGCAGCGACCGCCGCCTGCAGAAACCTGGGTGTATACCATTCCCTCATTCAACGGCGGGATGTTGCATTGTCCAGATCCATTGCCTCCGACAGCAACCGCACTGCCATCACTCCGGAGAAGCACTGTATGCAAGCCGCCTGCAGAAATCTGGGTGTATGCCAGTCCTTCATCCAAAGGTGGGATGTTGCATTGTCCAGATCCATTGCCTCCGATGGCAAAAGCATTGCCATCGCTCCGGAGAAACACTATATGCAAGCCGCCTGCAGAAATCTGTGCGTATGCCAGTCCTTCATCCAAAGGTGGGATGTTGCATTGTCCACATGAATTGCTTCCGACAGCAACCGCACTGCCATCACTCCGGAGAAGCACTGTATGATACCCTCCTGCAGAAACCTGGGTGTATGCCAGTCCTTCATCCAAAGGTGGGATGTTGCATTGTCCAGATCCATTGACTCCGATGGCAAAAGCATTACCATCGCTCCGGAGAAGCACTGTATGACCGCCGCCTGCAGAAATCTGGGTGTATGCCAGTCCTTCATCCAAAGGTGGGATGTTGCATTGATCAGATACATTGCCTCCGATGACAACAGCATTGCCATCGCTCTGGAGAAGAACCGTGTGAAGGATGACACCTTCAGAAACCATTGCTGGAATCAAGTCGAATCTGATCTGAGCAAGTTTGATGTGTTGGTGATAGACATGCAGCTATGCCCAATATGCGGGAATGGGTTGGAATAGGTCAAAATTTGGCACCTCAAAATGATCTACTCACAAAGGGAATGGGCGAAATCGACATTTCGCTGGACCTCATATTTTGACCCAACGCCAATTGTTCTACCAAGTTCGATGGATTAACGACAGTGGCGCTCGCGCTGAACCATTTTGCCCACTTGTGATGCCCTTGAAACAGCCTAAGGTGGTCTTGCAGAACATCTGAACATGTTCAGGGGGTGTTTAAGTCTTTCACTTGAATTATGATGTGTTGTTTGTTCATAACAAGCTGGCAACCTGAGTTTGTTTAATCGTGGATTTCTGGCATGTTTCTTGTGATGGCATCCCTATAGCAAGTGCCTAAATATGTGGTAAATCCCTGAGATAGGTCTCCTCACGGCCCTCCGGGCACACGGGCACACGGGCACGCGGCCGATCCACGGGCACACGGGCACATGGGCACACGAGGAATCCACGGGCACACGGGCAAACGGGCACACGGGCACACGAGCAATCCACGGGCACACGGGCACCCGGGCACACGGACACACAGCGAAATCACGGGCACACGGGCAATCGACCGGCCAGGGCAAGGGCCCACAGTCAATCCACGAGCACAGGAATCAAAGATAGATTAATCTATAGATAGATAGATCGATCGATAGATAGATAGATTAGATCGATTAGATCGATTAGATCGATTAGATCGATTAGATCGATTAGATCGACTAGATCGATTAGATCGATTAGATCGATTAGATCGATTAGATAGATTAGATAGGTTGGATAGGTTAGATAGACTAGATAGATTAGATCGATTAGACAAGTTAAAAAGGTTAGAAAGGTTAGATAGGTTGGATAGGTTAGATAGGTTAGATAGATTAGATAGATCAGATAGATCAGATAGATTAAATCGATTAGATCGATTAGATCGATTAGATAGATTAGATAGACTAGATAGATTAGATTAGATCGATTAGATCGATTAGATAGATTAGATAGATTAGAATCATTAGATAGATTAGATAGATTACATAGATAAGAAAGATAAGAAAGATAAGAAAGATAAGATAGATAAGATAAATAAGATGAATAAGGCAGATAAGATAGATAAGATAGATCAGAAAGATCAGATAGATCAGATAGATCAGATAGATCGGATAGATCGGATAGATCGGATAGATCGGATAGATCAGATAGATCAGATAGATCAGATAGATC
>Ga0126342_10012943_pt1 | contig 14838 bp, 8 predicted proteins | sample Cyp1metagenome_FD_92528 | JGI IMG/M metagenome (GOLD analysis project Ga0126342, IMG submission 92528) | Coral microbial communities from Lord Howe Island, Old Settlement Bay, Australia - Cyphastrea 1 metagenome | ecosystem: Host-associated > Invertebrates > Cnidaria > Coral ... | reverse complement strand
GTCTCTGTCTGTCTCTGTCTGTCTCTGTCTGTCTCTGTCTGTCTCTGTCTGTCTCTGTCTGTCTCTGTCTGTCTCTGTCTGTCTCTGTCTGTCTCTGTCTGTCTCTGTCTGTCTGTCTGTCTGCCTGTCTGTCTGTCTGTCTGTCTCTCTGCCTGTCTGTCTGTTTGTTTGTCTGTTTGTCTGTTTGTCTACCCTATCTATGCATACATGTATGCAATCTGAGCGAACACAAAGTAATGAAAGGAAGGTAATGCTACGCATTGCTATGCAGTGTAGTCAATGTATCTAGGTATCTGTGAATTTACGTATCCTTGCGTAAATGCATGTATGTACAGCGCAGATGCGCATCAAAAATACGGACACCAGATACGTACGAGTCATAGACATACATGTGTTATCATGTGTTTGTATTACTTTGTATACACAAATATTTTCTTTCTTGGAATTGTAATGTCTAGTGCCAGGACTTGATGTACAAAGGGGAGGAGTTCGAAGTACAGCAGCTGCACATTGTTGACAAACTTGAGAGAGCCCATCAAGAGTTGGCAAAGCAATGGCAGGAACTTGATGTGGAAAGGCAGAAATCAATTGAAGAACAGGAGCAGCAAAGGCAGCGCATCCAAGTATTTGCCAAGGAACAAGCAGAACTTCAGGCCGGGCTAGAAATTCAGCTTGAATCAGAGGTCCAAAAGAGATACGAATGGGAAACGCACCAGCAACAATTTTTGGAGCAGCAACAACAACGACTGGAAGATCAGTGGCAACGAGAACAAGACAAGAGAAAACAGCAATGGGAGAAGGAACAAGAGGAAGAGTTTTCCAAGCTGCAGCAACGCTTTCAGCACCTTCAACAGCAGTTTCAAGAGAGGCTCGATTCAGCTGCACAGCCAAGAGCAATGGAATCCGGGACTCTTCGGGCTCCGCTGGATGCGAATCTGCAGAAATCTTCTGAGTTGCCTTTGGATGGAACAAGGCAGAGCACGTCCTCCGAACAGTCCCGCCACCGAACTGCAGAAGATGCTGCAAGCACGCCAAATCCAAGTCACGTGAGCCGAGAAGGCTGCTTGCAAGGGTGCTTGCAGGGATTTCAGAAGTCTAAAGAGTCTAAAGATCCAAAAAAAGATCGAAGGTCACAAGAACTACAAGAACCGCTTGCATGGGCTGTTGATGTACCTAGAGCCAAATGCACCAACAGAGAGGCGTCCAGTGGCACAGCGGGAAATGTTGCATGTCGAACGGGCGGCATGGCAGATTCCGGCACAGGCTGGGCAGAACCCACGACAGCCAGGACAGTGGCAACCAATGTAGCAGAGTTCGAGTTCAACAAGTCACCTAGACCTAGAGAAGAAGAGACAAAAAAATTGAAGCACTCTGTGGTTGGCCACTCTGAGTGGGTAGCGTTGCCAAACACAGAGCCATCTACAGAGCCGATCATGCCTACGCCAGACACGCTTAGAGAACCTCTGGCACTGGCAGGAAGCTATCGTGGACGGCCAGCTGCCAAAGCTGCCAAAGCTGCCAATCCTAGGAATTTCTCGGAAACAGATCAGCTTGGCATCTGTGGACAGAAATTCACAAAAGGACATCTGGACGATCCAAGATATGGCACAAACAGCACCAGCGGTACAGCCCAGCAACTCACAGAGCTTGGCAAAGCGCAATCGAAGCATCAGGACCACATGCTGTACTCAAGATGTATTTCCATTGTGCTAAACGATGCTAAGCCGGTTCGGAGCTCTGCAGATAAGCAGGTTGGTGATATCTCAAAGTATATTACTATAGTTGCGGTATGTTGGGATGGCGTGCTTCTTTATGTTGCGATGGCGTGCTTCTTCAAAAAGGGTTTCCATGGTATCAACACAAGTTGCAGGAACTCCCTGGGAGTGATGGAGCCTTTCAGAGGGCCTCTGACTCAAAGAAGAGAAGTGAGTAGAAACAGCTTGAAACGGATCCTGCAGTTGCGTTGTTTTTTTCCCCCTTGGTATATATTTATTCCTATGTGCTTCTCTTGAGGCTGCAGGATTTCAGTAGTTCCCAAGTTCTTCAAAAGCTTGTAGCACTTCCAAGCAGGATGTATTCAGGCTTTGCACGTTTGCACGGGTCAGGTTCAATGACACACAACTGTTTTTTCATTCACAACACGTTGACAAATATAGAGTCTTGAGCAGCAGCAGTAGCAGCAGCAAACGAAATGAACGTGTCTCTTCAGCTCTCACAAAGGCCTGCGACAAGTCACTGGACTCAATATACTTATATATAATTGTTTGTGCAAGTAATCATCTATCTGAATCTATCTCTCTCTCTCTCTGTAATGTATATATATAAATATAGATATATATGTTCTCACATGCATTTCTCTGCCCCGCAGAAATTGGGCACAAAGCGAATGGTAGACCGCCCTCTCACGCTCGGGGCGGCTGGTGGTTCTTTCACAGCCATAGCGTGGAAGCTACTGACTGATTCGCTGAGTGCTCCAGCGGGGCTGCCTGTGGTAGTCGACTGTCCACTCTGTGATTGCCCTGACCTACCTAGGCTCTTGCTGGGCTCTTTGGACCTCAACAGCGTGGTGATTGGAATCTTGATTGGTCTCTTGCTGGGGCCCACCTTAGATTTGCTGGTCCTGATCCGAGCTTCTTGGCGTTGGTGGGTCCGGAACAGATTGAGGGAACTGGCATCAAGGGGTTCAGAGTTGTACCGGTTCGCATGAGAGTTTCTGAGGACACCTTAGCTGAGCAGGTTCAGGCTTTGAGCACACTTGTTAGGCGATTGGACTCTGAAGTCACTTCGCTGAAGTTACAGCTAGCATTAGCACAAGAAAGGCTCTCCGCTCTGGAGGGCAGGACACCAGAGGAGACTGCTCCTCTCTCGGTGGTTGAAGAGACTCCTTTGAGTGCTAGCTCTTCTACTACTGCTGGTTACCGAGTTGGAGCTGAACGAGAGGCTGCTGCTAGGTCTATTGGGAAGTGGATCCGCCGTTGCCTTGAGGGTCAGCTGAGAGGGTTGTCTGGTCGAGAGAAGGTGAACTTGCAATCTCGTATTTATCTGGTTGTCAGGGACTTTGAATCTCGCATCCACAATCCTCCTTTGGTTTTCAACAACTGGCGAGATTGCTCCGCCCGTGTGACTCGAGATCGGGTTTCGGGGGACTCCATCTACATCGGCCTCCCCACCAAAGAGGAGGCTCGTATCGCCATTTTTGAAGCAGGCCTTGCTCTTCCGCCTGCTTTGACTGATCGGCATGCTTGACGCCCTCAGTGAAGGGGGCGACGGAGGGGAGTCAGCGGTGCCAGAAGCCACTGGTCTCTTCGACAATTTTGTTTCCTCCGAAAGGGGTGTCAATTTTGAATATCAGGTTGGTTTTCTCACTTGCCCTGATCAATCCTCAAGGGTTCAAATTATAGGGGTCATTGAAATTGATCAACAAGCCTTGGTAGCAGTGCCTGATTCAGCTTGGCATCGCACACGAAGATTGCGATCCCTGCCTGAAGACGCTCTCTACAAGCCGGTCAGAGTTGAAGTCCGATGTGCCGGAAGCTTGGATCGCACTGTGCCAGAGGAGCATACGATCCGCATCTGGTTGGGCTTCATCAAGCCGGAGCTGGTGGACCTTGTGGTTTACGGCGTGGAGAGCGAAGAGGGAGATGTGCTGTTCCCGGTCGACGGATTTGGCTTTGCTCAGTTGCCTTACGCTCAGGGGCTGGTGGCAGTGGCTCAAGACCATTTCACCTTTCTCAGTGCGGAGAGCGCAGCACAGGGGGAGCAAGAGAAAGCCCTCGCTCAGGACATGGAGACTCGAATGAGTCGCTTGGAGCGAGGAATGACAGATCTCCTTGCTGGCTTCAAAGAGTTCCAGAAAGGCTCAACACAAGCCGCCCCCTTGCCACCTCGATCTGTGATGGATGCGAGGGCGAAAGCTGCCCCACCAGCACCTCCACCTGCAGGAGCTACGGGCCTCGATCCGATGGTAGTGCAACAAGCCATGGCGGCAGGGGTGAGCATTTCTGCCCTCAACGAGATTGGCAATGCTATGAAGCTTCAGGCGACAAAGGCTGCTGCCATGAAAGCGGAGGACGTTCCTCCGGTGCTGAGCAGCGACGAAGACGAGCACGACGTTCATCTGGGCGGAGGCCAAGGGCAACAAGATCCTTTGAGTCTGGCCATAGTTCAGCTGAGCAAGATTGTGGGAGAAATGAGAAAAGAGAAGAAACAAAGAAAGGACAAGGGTTTGGAGGCAATCCTGGATCGAGCAGAATCTGGGTCGGCAAAAGATTCTATAGGGTACTCACGCAGCAAAGCTGCCGCCCTTCGCTCTCTCCAAAGCCTTTTGCAATCGGACCCGAAGCTCATCTACCAGGCCCTGGAAAAGAATATGCAGGCGGATTGGGAGATGGGCGGCCAATGCCTACCGGGGGCTCAGATCTCTCGCATCTCAGCCAGAGGGTGGTTGGAACACAGATCGCGGATCTCTTCCTTCCCAGGGACTATTCGTCCAGCCTGGCTTTGCGCCGGGATTTGGGACGCCTTGATGATGGGGCGTGTCGAGGAGGCGCGTGCCAGAGCCGCCTTGGCGACGGCTTGCTTCGACCAACAGTCTTGCGACAGAGGAGGATGGTTGCTTGCAGCCGAGCTGACGCTCGAGCCACCGCCCCCTTACGCAAGCTTCTCTTCCCACACGGCTCCGGACCCATGGGAAACTCAGCACACACGCCTAGTGGACGATCGGTGGAGCGAGCTCTTCCTCTCAAAGTTGAAGGAGATTGCAGAGTACCAGGAGAAGCGCAGCAAGCTGACTTCAACCACGAGACCGAAGAAGGAAGAGCCGCCAAAAGGCGACAAAAAGGGAAAGGGCAGCGGAAAGGCAGGAAAGAAGCAGAAGGACTCGGAGGAGACGAGTCAGGCGGCACCACAGTGAAGCCGCAATATGAGCCTCACCTGGAAGAGGATTGTCACCCCTTTGACGAGGTGTTCCCAGGTGAGAGTACAGAAACAATCCTACATGTACCCGGATCGAAGGCTCCGGTGTCAAATGTCTTGAAGATTTGGAATTCATTAGCCAGGTGGATCTTTGAGAGTAAGACCGGCTTTGCAAGTTTTTTGCGTACTCTGAGAAGCACACCCCCGGCAGACGGGGGAACAGCTCCTCCACTTTGGCCTATTCCTGCGCCCTATCCCTGCTGGTTTCAGAAGGAGAATAAGGCGCAGAAGAACTACAAGAGGATGTGCGTTGAGAAGGCCACAAATCTCCTGATCCTCTCTTTGTCTTGGTTGCATCTCAACAGGCCTGCCAGAGCTCCGGCGATGCTGTCCTTATCCAATCATTTGTCTGCCAAGCAATGGGGAGTGGTGAAACGTTTTGAGCGTCTTTTTGAAGACCTGGCGCTCACAGGTGATTTTGGTCCCTCTACTATGGGGCGCTCAGCGGCAAAAGTGGAGAGCTTGGTGTCAGTTTTGGAGAATTTGCATGAAGCTACGAGACGAGTAGCTTCTCCCTATGAACATCACGGCACAGCACAGGGTGAGAGTAGCCGTCGGCCGAAACCAGGCCATCAAAGTGGAGATCCTGGCGAAGTAGTTGGAAGTCTGACCAAGGGCATTCCTCAACTTGCGAAGTGCGTGGAACCTTCGCGCTTGTCTTTTCCAAAGGAAGCTCCTACTTTTGACCCAACCGACCTTTTTGATGAGCCTCACAAATCTGTGTTTCAAGATCCCATCTCACAAGCAGAAGAACCGGATTGGGCAAAGGTAGAGCCTCCTCGTGTCAGAATCCATGCGTCCAAAGACCAGGCTATGGAGCTTATTCGTTTCTTGGATCATCATCGACGGCTGCTTTTAGTTCCTGGTGAAAAAGTTCGAGAGCGTTTTTTGTGTGGTGCTTTTAGCTTGGTCAAGGATGGTGAGAAGGATAGGTTGATTTTAGATGCTAGGCCTCCAAACTTGTTAGAAACTACATTGCGAGACTGGTCGAAGACATTGGGAACAATCAATGCTGTACTGCAGATCGAGCTTGCACCAGAGCACAACTTGATCATGAGCGGCACAGATTTGCGGGACTATTACTATTGCTTTCGAGTCAGTAAGTCAAGAGCCAGCCGCAACGCGTTCAACTTTCCTCTCAAGCCTCAACAAGTCAAAGATCTTTTATGCTATTCTGAGAAGTTCGACAAAGAAACTGTTTTATATCCATGTCTCTCTACAATGGCCATGGGCGACTGTCAAGCAGTGGAACTAGGTCAGAAGTGTCATGTGAAGATTGCTTTGAACTCAGGGCTTATAGACCCCCGCGAACTGCTGTGCGTGCATGGGCGTGCGCCGCGCGGGCCTTTAGCTGCTGGCGTCATCATCGATGACTTGCTCTTCTTGGAACAAGTTTCTGTGACTGTGCCCCGCGAATTGCTTTGGAAGACTGATGGTGCTCAGCGCTTGCGAGGCATGAAAGAAGAGTACCTCTCACGAGGCTTGGTGCACCACCCGGGCAAAACCTTTGAAGCGGAGACTTCCGCAGAGATCTGGGGCGCTTGGGTCAATGGTGTCTCGGGGCTGGTCAGAGCAGCGCCAAAACGCTTGGTGCCGCTTATGGACATTACCATCAGCACCGCTCGCCTGGGGTTTGCTACCGTGGCCCTTTTGCAAGCCTTGGCAGGAGCATGGATCAGCGTATTGCAGTTCCGTCGACGCATGTTGTGTCTCTTGGATGAGATCTACGTTGCACAGCATGGGAGAGAACCTACAGACATAGTGAGGATGTCCTCTTCCCTGCTGACCGAGCTTTGGCTTTTGGTGTGTTTGGCGCCTCTAGCTGTCACTGACCTTAGAGCACAAACGGCAGCTTCTTTGTTTTTGAGTGATGCGTCTGAAGAAGTCAGAGCGTCTGTTCGATGCGATCTGACCGCACCTTTTGCTAGAGAACTTCACAGGCATGCCTTGTCGCGTGGAGCTTGGACACGCCTCCTGACGCCTTGGAAGGTGTGGTTGCAGCAACACTTCCAGTTGGATGAAGAAGATGCTCTACCTGAAGGCGTACCACTTATCAGCCATCCACTCTGGCTAGTACTTGCGCAAGTCTTCCAATTTGAGGTGTACCATCGACGGCTTGTGAGAAGTCGGAAGCATATCAATCTTTTGGAGCTTGAGAGCATTTTAGAGTTGGAGCAGAAGCTTTCTTTGCACAGTCAGGATGTCAGGTACCTTTTGGGCTCTGACAGCCAAATCGCTGTTGCGGCCATCTTGAAGGGCCGCTCCAGCTCGCCGCGCCTCAATGCCTTGCTCCAGCAGAGCATTGCTACTGTGCTTGGCGGAGGTATCTATGGCAGCTACGGTTACGTGCCTTCACTGGCGAATGCGGGGGACGACCCTACTAGATGGACCGATGTGAGAGCGCCTGCTTTTCCTCCTCCCCCATGGCTGAAAGCTGCCTTGAAAGGGGATTTTTCTTTGATGGACCAGTGGCTAGGAGAACGAGGTTATGACCCTCTGAGAATAGCGCAGCTCCCTTTTTGTGAGAAGTTCCCTGTGAATAGAGAGCTTCTCCAACATTCCTTGCTTAGTGACCTGCGAGATGTACAGAAGCCCTCGAGGCTCACAGCCTTCGATCAAAAGATCTATGGCCAGCGGACAAATGATCTTGCAAAGGTTTCACCGGGTGTGGAGAAACAACAACAAAAGGAGAAGAAGAGGCTTCAAGAAATTTTTGAAGAGGAGAAGCCCATTCAAGCTGTTGCTGACCCTAATGCTGGAGCTGAGGATGTTTCACCTTTTTACTCTTGTACAGTGCATGATAGGTTTGATTCGTGTTGCAGATCGGAAAGAAAAAAGGAACAAAAAGAGTCAGATGACCAAACCAAGAACAGGAAAGAAGAGCCCTCAGGGAAAATGAACCGGGGGCCAAAGTGTCATTCTGTTGGTTCAAAAGGCAAGTCCCAGCCTGGAAAGAGACATGTCATGAACACCACCGGCTCGCCTCCTGAGCCCCCTGTAGATAGTGATAGTCCTGTTTCCGGCCGGCTAGTTACAGCCATGGAGAATCACCGTTCTCCCTTGCTTGATGAGCACTGCAAGGAGCTGTTGGAGTCTATTCCAAAGGAGTGTTTCTTGCTGCCCGGGGGACGGAGGTTGCGACAGAACGAGAAGTTCTCTGCAGAACGAAAAGGTTTTTTAGACCTTTACAGCGGGCGATCTGCAGTGGCGAGAAGTTTAGCCCGACGCTTCGGGGTCTGTGTAGTGACAATTGATTTCGAACATGGCTCAAATCAGAACCTTTTGGACCCTCAACTACAAGCTCTGCTGCTGGAGCTGACGTCCTCAGGAGCGTTTCTGGGGCTTGGTGCTGCGCCAGAGTGTTGCAGCTTTTCGCGAGCTGTGCATCCACCGGTGAGGAGTGCTGCTTGTCCCTGGGGCTTACCAGGGTTGGGAGAACGACCGAAGCAAAAAGTGGAGACTGGAAACTTGCATGCTGAGTTCCTTTTGCGGGTGCTAGTGGTTTGCGAACAGTTGGGCATGGTGTATTGGGTTGAGAATCCTGACGGATCTTTCCTCTGGTTGCTACCGGATTGGAGTCGCGCTGAGATAGGGGCTCCCGAGAAGTCGTTCAGAGTGGATTTGTGCAGGTATTACACACCCTGGCGCAAACGCACCAGAGTTGCAACTAACACTTGCTTGAGCGGCCAACGCCATCTATGCTTGGGAGGCCATACCCATGTCATCTTGCGAGGGCGGAACAAAGAGCGCAAAATGTCCTGGACACGGATGGCCCAGGTCTATCCTTCTGGTTTTGCACATGACCTTGCTTCTGCGATGGCCGTCTCCGCAGGCTTAGTTGCAAAGTCGCTGAAGCTGAACATCGGGGGCTGCGCTCGGTGCTCCGAGACGCGCATTGGGGAGGCTCAGAATCCTGGTCCCAGAAGAGTGTCACGGCGACCTCGCGATCTTCGAGCGCTGGAAGGAGTGCTGCTAGTTGAGCCTACGACCCACGCCCTTCAGCAAAGAGTCTGGCTGCAGTTTTCTGTCTGGTTGGAATCGCAACTGAGCGAGGGAGCCAAGGAGCAGATTTTTTGGTGTCCAGCGCTTCTGGCGGTGATGCTGAAGACATACGGCTTGTTTCTTTTTTCTTCAGGCAGAGCTCTCTATGAGTTCAGGCATCTGTTGGTGGTAGCCCAACAGAGTTTTTCGGAGTTGAGGCAGCATTTGAGCCCTGCATGGCAGCTGCTGACAAAATGGGAGATCCTTCAACCTGTTCAACATCGGAAGCCGCTGCACTTTGTCCTCTTCCAAGCTCTTGTTGTCATGGCCTTGCTTAAGAACTGGCGACGATGGGCTGGAACATTGGTCTTGGGGTTCGAGGGGATTGCTAGAATCTCCGAGGTGCTCCGAGCGACGAGAGCAGATTTAGTTTTGCCTTCAGATCAGTTCAGCTCTACCTTTTTTGCTGCTTTTTTACGTGTCCTTAATCCCAAAACTAAACGGAGGGGAAAGGGTAAAGTTCAGCATTTGAAGTTGAGCAACAAGCCTGCTGTGGCCTTCCTGGAACGCTGTTTTGCTTCTCTGGATCCAGACCTATGTCTTTTCCCTTTGTCAGCAGCTGCTTTTCGATCTAGATGGGAGCACCTCTTAGATGAGTTGTTGGTTCCAAAGCAGATGAGACCCACTCCTGCATCTATAAGAGGCGGAGGTGCTATCATGGCCTATCAACGAGGCGAGACGATTTCTGACATCATGTGGCGGATGCGTGTGTCCAGTCAACCCACGTTGGAGCACTACCTCCAGGAGATGGCCGCAGATTCAATTATGACCCGACTGCCTGAGACCTGCAAACATAGAATTAAATCTCCTGCAGTTTTGTACTCAACACTCATTGAGCACCCGGTTTCTTGACCCCTTTTGTGCACTTGCTCGCACTCAGGGTGCTGGCCTTCTTTAAAGGTGGATGTAACATCCTGCTTTTTTCCAGTGGCTACTGACTTGAAACAATCAAGTTTGCGACAGTGCCACCGTTGTCAGGATGATTCAGGGACTGTACATGTCCCATACCTTGCAAAGGCTTCTCATGAGTATGAAAAGGGGCCTGCAATGCATGTACATAATATGTGTATATATATATATATATATACATTATATCTCTCGCATATTCATTTGCAAATGTATACAATAATAAATATATATATATATTAATTATATAACATATATATATATATATATATTAATTATATAACATATATATATATATCTCTGCGTATATATATATAAATACATATGCGTATATATATAATGCGTATATATATATATGCGTATATATATATTTGTGTATATATATATATATTTGCGTATGTGTATATATATATACATACACAGGATGTATACATAGATAGTATATACATGTAGGATAGATATAGGATATATATATATGCAACATGTCATTGTCGCTTTACTGTCGGCTTTTTTTGACAGTGAAGTTGAGGGGCCAGCCCCTCACCAAATCTTGAATCCAACTTATCAAGAGCTGGGAGAGTACCAAGGGCAACAGGATTTGAGGTGTGTGTATAGATTTGACAAGAGCTCTTCATGAATCCTCTCGCAGATTAAGAAACAAACACTCAGCATCACAGAATCATGGTATAGCATGGTGTTGCTGGCGATCAATGAAGAAAGATGAATAATTCGATATAAAGTCGCGAAGTGACCGCGCAGTGTGAGTTTAAAAAAATGACACACCGCTCGGACCTCATTCTGTGGTGGTGTGAACAAGGCCTTGAATGGAAGAGGGATTTGGCAGCTTGAAGAGCGTGAGGCGCAAGCTTTTGCTCAGCCAAAATATTCAGCAAAAGGATGCAACAAAAAATATTTTCTATCTAGCATATGTATAATATATATATATTTATTATACACGTAATCACACACATATATATCTTACAGTATATAATGCATGTACTTGGCTCAGCTGGCATAGATCCGCTGGGTAGTGGATTCAATGGATTTGATTGAATTCTGCAAGCCGCCAGCCATCCTTCAAAGGATTGGTCTTCCCTGAAGATCACTGCCTCGCTTGATGCTCGCGCCTCATGTGTGTCGTGACTTGCGTGACAGCGAAGACTCTTGGCCAAATCCATGCAGCTGTATACCAGCTCTTTTGCACAAGAACATAAAAATATCGGCTCTCTTTTAGAATATACCGCTAAGGCAGATGGTCGAGTTGTCTCCGAGGCTTCAATGGAGCTGCGTTTTGCACTCTCACAGAGCCCACTGCTACCCACACTTGTTTGACGTCTGAGTTGAAGGATCCGTGTTTTGCAGTGTACTGACCACTGATGACCTTTGCAGGAAGAGCAAGCCGGAGCTGACTTGCAGTTTGGACCCTGGAGATGTATGTAGTTCACATGGTAGACCTGGTCGAGTTTGCTCCCAAGTATGACCCACCTAAGGCAGCTAGTCTGCGTCTAAGTGAGGGCACACTGCAGCCAAGGGAAAGCTGAGCTGAAACATGAAGCGTCTTATTGCAATTTTTACATAAGTGCCACAAACTATTGTTAATGCCATGCCGAGATCATGCCTCTCAAATTTCATGAATTCTAAGCGGACGAGGATGAACAATGAATATGGACTGAGAAAGCCAGTGTGGCTTTGAAATTAAAGTTAAAGGCACCCTCTTTGCCCTATCATCACTGGAGCGATGTGCTAAGGGATCTCCGGTGCTTGGAAGCTGAGCTTGCACTTGGTTTGCATGGCTCATGATTGTGTAGACGAAATCCAAGCCTTGAATTTCCCGTCATTTCCCTCTGGCGACTGTCGCAGATGCGTCGCAGATGCGTCGCAGATGCGTCGCAGATGCGTCGCAGATGCGTCGCATCCATCCTAGTCATCCTGCTTGTAGCAAAGGATTCAGCCCCAAGAAGGAGCAGTACCTCAAGTGCTGGTCTCAGAAATCCATTCTTGCAGCATCTTGCAGCTGAGAATTTCATACGCAAAGATGTTTGGAGCCTTTTGCATCCCTGCTGCTCTGAACAGGTTCCTCCAAAAAGAAATTGCAGCACAGAGAGCTTTCCTCAGGCCTTTTGCATCCTTTTGCTGGCTTGATCTATCTTGATCTGGTCCTCTGGTCCTGGATCAGAGTCTTTTGTCTTTTTAGCATGTGTGCGACTGGCTTCGACCTGCTTGTTCATGCCACAGCTGCTACATCGATGTTGACCTTTTGTCAGGGACATCAAGAACGCTAGAAAGGCAAGCTGGGGAGATCTAGATGATCTAGTCATAGAATCTAGTGATGCTGTTCGGCAATCTGCCAATCCAAGTACCTTCATGTACTTGGTCGAACCCTCCCGCAAATGAGCACAAGTCATAACGACGATGTTGCGTATCACCTTCGACTCTGGACATGTAGCAATACTATGTTGCTATCAAGCCCTGGGCAGTACGACGGTCTTGCTGTGAACCATGTGAGACAGTCAGACTCTCAGAAATCTGCATCTTACAGAATAGGTTGTCGCACTGCTGCGTGGCTTCAGACTTCACTGATGCTCAAAGACAAGACCCGACAAACTACAACTGTGACGTAGATCATTGTGGGCTCACAAGAGAGAAATATGTCGCTTGTTTTTGCAGAAACGTGTTGCCAAGGAGTCCAAGGAAGTCCTCCCACAGCGGTATGGGTTGCCATGGAAATGGCGAGCCAAAGGCGAAGCAAGCCCATGCCGACGGAGATGAAGGCTGGGGCATGGCCTCTGTGAACATCTCTGACAGTCTGATCCAGTCTGATCCAGTCTGATCCAGTCTGATCCAGTCTGTCTCTGCATCCATGCGTGTTGGCTTAAGCACAAAAAGGACACCACATCATCAGTGGCCATATCGCAGCACTTTCGTGCCAGGCAGCAGGCCAAGACTTCAGGCGGGTTCCAATTCAGAGTTTTGAATTAGTGTTGAGGCATCGCAGCACAGACACCAGCCAGGCCAGCTCCGAAAGGCTTGACGCCTAGCATGCTGCTAGCATGTCTTTTCGTATCACGGCCATTTTACAAATTTGAGGAAGGTTCACTTTGGCGGACATGCCCGTGCTGGGGACTTTGCGCGCGCGAAGGCCATTCCGTGGAGCTTGCGTTGAGGAAACTGAGCATGCAATGATATGCAATGCGGTCGAACTGTGGAATCAACTTTTCATGTTGGGTGATATTTGTTGTCAAAAGCATGAGCCAAAGAGAAAGTAAAATGTGGAAAGTGCAGAAACTGAGGATTGTTATCTTATCATATCCATAGTGGGATGCTATTGCCTGGCAGAGAGAGTAGGGAATCTCATCCAATCTCATCCAATCTTATCCAATCTCATCCAATCTTATCCAATCCCATCCAATCTCATCCAATCAAATCCAAGCCAATGTAAACCCAAATCCAAATCCGAACCTTACCTAATCCTACCCTATCCTATTCTCTCCTACTATCTATTTATCTATTTATCTATCTGTCTGTCTGTCTATCTATCTATCTATCAATCAAGTAATCAAGCAATCTATCCACCTAGCAATCAAGCAATCAATCTACCGATCTACCTGCCAACCTATCTACTGTATCCACCATCATCTATGCATCCATCTATCGATCTATCTAACAATCAATCAATATATTTAAGCGCTTACGCGCGACAGCCGGCCAGGGGCCCATGTTGAGGTGATAGGGGTCGAGCAGGGAGCAAGAGCTCAAGGCTTTGTTGTGGTGTTGTGTTTGTGGTTGTGATTGTGGTTGTGGTTGTGGTTGTTGTTGTTGTTGTTCTTGTTGTTCTTGTTGTTCTTGTTGTTCTTGTTGTTCTTGTTGTTCTTGTTGTTCTTGTTGTTCTTGTTGTTCTTGTGGTTCTTGTGGTTCTTGTGGTTCTTGTGGTTCTTGTGGTTCTTGTGGTTCTTGTGGTTCTTGTGGTTCTTGTGGTTCTTGTGGTTCTTGTGGTTGTGGTTGTTGTTGTTGTTGTTGTTGTGGTTGTGGTTGTGGTTGTGGTTGTGGTTGTTGCGGTTGTCGGTGTTGTTGTTGTTCTGGTTGTTGTGTGTGGTTTGTGGTTTGTGGTTTGGGGTTTGGGGTTTCTGGTTTGTGGTTCGTGGTTTGTTGTGAACGGCTTGGGGCTATATGGGCCCATCTTGGGGCTATGTTGGCCTATCTTGGCCCATCTTGGGGGCTATGTTGGCCTATCTTGAGGGCAATTTGGGCCCATCTTAGGGCTAGGTTGGCCCATCTTGGGGCTATGTTGGCCCATCTTGCGGCCTATGTTGGCCCATGTTGACCCATCTTAGGCCACGAGCCGAAAAATGGGAACAGCAAAAAAACACCGTAAAACGCAGGGTTTTGTGATGGTACGGGGTGTGGGGGGGTAGGTCGGCGGCAGGGGCGGCGGCCCCTCTTTTCTTCGGAGAGGAGAGAACTGCCGTATGGCAATGCCACGGCCAGCTCCGGGCCCCGCGGGCCCCTGGCCGGAATAATAAGTGGGGCTGGCGCCCCCATCCCGCCGACCCCTGGGACCAATTGGCTCAAACAGTGTCTTCTGAACCGAACAAAAAAACAGTGTCCAAGCGCCCGGGGGCTGGTGCCCAGGCTGTCTTCAACCAGTGCCGCTGCGCTCAATCCTCCTACCAGCGGGCTTTCGTCTGGCACAGCTCGGGTCCAAGGACGGTGCCGCAGGGCTAAAACACCATGGCAGTGAAGGGCGGATCGGGCCCGCGGCCGGCAGCCCAGAGCGCCAAACGTTGCTTTCTGAACGCCTAGAAACCAGCTGCAAACCTTGCCTTTACCTGCCGTTCTGCACTGCCAGCTTCCAAATTGCTTGCTGCGTCTTGCAGGTGGCTTTCGTCTGGCACAGCTCGGGTCCAAGGACGGTGCCGC
>Ga0126342_10012942_pt1 | contig 14838 bp, 16 predicted proteins | sample Cyp1metagenome_FD_92528 | JGI IMG/M metagenome (GOLD analysis project Ga0126342, IMG submission 92528) | Coral microbial communities from Lord Howe Island, Old Settlement Bay, Australia - Cyphastrea 1 metagenome | ecosystem: Host-associated > Invertebrates > Cnidaria > Coral ... | reverse complement strand
CACTGCAGCACCAGAACAAAGAACTGCCATGCGGAAGCCGCCATCCGAGTGAAGCCATCACCGAAGCATTTACTTCAATACCAAGTACCGGAACATAATCGGACAGGCAATCCCCGATTCTCAATAGATATACACATACATATTATATGTGTATATGTGTATATATATATATGATAAAATCATGATGATTGTATGATTATTGTGATAATTGTATGATTCTTATATCATGATTAGTAGGCTATTATGTTATAATTTAAGAACCATAGTAGTCAGGATGGATGAAACAATATGAATCGACCATTTATGTCCCAACGACTTTCAATTATTGTTTGCATAATGTTTTAATTATTTATTTGTGGTGGTTATCTAGAAAGGAAGAGTATCAGGAGGCATCAGGCTTTCGATTTATGTGCAGATGTGAAAAGGGTTGGCAATGGTAAAACATGATGCAGAGAAATTTATTGGCATGACCAAATTCAACAGATTGAAAAAGTACTATGATGGGTCATGTTAATTCACGGCGTGATTGTCGAATGAGGCTTCTGATTGGGTCTATGGGCTGTAAAACCTATTTCAGGATCGGCAGAATATAGTTGATCCATGTATCCAAGATTTTGTTGGATGAATTTTCATATTTGTTGGTCATGTCATCTATCAATATCTATCATACCTCCAATGTGAGGTCCAATGTGCATGTTTTAAATCATGTATGTTGGTCAACTTGCCAACTTGCTTCGTGAAATCCATTGGAACTGGGCGTTTCTAGGGGTTCCATCTGTTTTTTGGACATGTCATAGGCATAGCCGGCATAGCTCCTATGGATTGAGTGACGATTGAGTGGGTTCCAAATTGGCGAGGCGGCATTCACATCGGCGCGACAGCAGGAGGTGAAAATGGATCGGATGATTTCGGGGCCTTCGAAGCGGACAATGGTTTTCCCGTAAAGGAGATAGTCCCAGTTTTTTTTGGGCGGAAAATCAGCAAGAGACTTCTTATTATTATATTTAGGTAATTACATATGCAGGTTTCCTAAAATGAGGGTACCCCTAGTTATCATCCATTTTAATAGGATTTTCCCTTATAAACCATCCATTGTTGGGTACCCCCATTTATGGAACCCCCCATATATTTACAATAAAATATTCCTGTACTGTAAATGTTGAATCCGTAACCAATCCATTGAAATAGTGAATCAACTCATCAGGCAAGGCTTGTCTGGACAATGATTGCTGCATATCTGGGCTGAATCTTTACAAGGATAGTAAGTTTTTCACCCTTAAAATAAGACGAACATATATTGGGATGCCTAAAAGCCAATGGGATGCCTGAATTGTCCAACAATAGTGGAATCAATCACGATTCACATTATTGTGATTGACACATAGAATTGACCACACACCATGGGAGCATCAGCATCTCCCAACATCTCTCATCCCTGGATCTCCTGTGCCGTGCCAGGTGACTCAAATCCAGTGCTCGCAACTGGAGGAGCAACTGCCTCTTGGCCAACGGCCCGTAGCACTGGTTCTTGATGGTCATGAAACATTTTAGATTTTGATATAGTGAAACATGCAGTTTGATAGGTTTGTTTGATATGTGTTTTTCTTCTTTTGATGAAGCGGTTTCAAATGCTGGGCGTAATGAGTATCTCTTGTTCAGGACTTCGTTGCTTTGTAGCATTTCTGGGTGTTTTGACAAACTTTGTAGAAGGTACAGTCCCCTGAGCTACCTCAAGTTTGGATGCTCTAGAAAGATCTAGAAAGACAACCATGCATCAACACCATGATTCATGATGACTCGGGTAAACCTGGTGTTCACGGTTTTCTGCAGTCTATGCTACAAGCGATCAGAACGTCTGCACCAAACACATGGTATGGATTTGCAGCCCAGCGCGCTTGTGATACCGAAGCTATAAGTGGCAAATCCACTATACTTCCTTCATAAACCCCACATATGATCATATGGGACTCTTATCATCCATTATCTCTATTATCCATTTACCGCGACAATCAAAGTAAATGGAATCCTCACTTCAAGGTTTGTTTCCTAGAACAAAACATGGAATCGTCCCAAAGCTGAGTACCCAAAAAGACGATCTCACCATTGTCTTGACATGAAGGCCCCGTCAGAACTTTTCGATGATGTTCGGAAAACCAGAAAACATAGAAAACCAGAAAACCAGTTCATCCTTTATTCTGATTCAAACTGCATTTGCGGGGTATCCACTTTTTTTTGGGCAAACCCCCACAATGTTCACTCGATTTGCCAAGGCGCGAAGCTCAGAGGAGCTGCGGAAATGGGTGAAATCTTTAAACATTGGTGGAGTGGAATTTGTTGGCAAAATGTCGCATAAAATGTGGGCAAACTATGGGCAACATATTCAATCTCTTGATGATTCGTATTGAGACTGTTGTTTTTTATATTCGCTAGTGGTATGGGTGAGGCTTGGGGAGTAAGTTAATCACGTTAATTAGAAATCCTTCTTGAATGCGGCCAGATTCAGAGCCCGAAGCCGTCAGTGTTGATTTCAGCAGGACAATTACATGGATTTAAAGACCGTTTGGAAAACACATGGTCTCATCATGCCTCCTCTGTTTTTTTCCCTCAAATCAAACGCGCAGCATCAGCGATTCATCCATTTCTAAGAGGCGATCTTCCATTTCCCATTTCCATCTGCATAAATCATGTTTGGTTTGAGAGATGATTCACCAGATTTGTTGGATAATTATATCTGGTTGGTGGTTTGGAACATGGCTTTATGACTTTCCAAATATTGGGAATGTCATCATCCCAACTGACGAACTCCATCATTTTTCAGAGGGGTAGGTTGAAGCCACCAACCAGATATAATGATATACCCTCTGGTTATTTAACATAGCCATGGAAAATGGCCCATTTATAGATGGTTTACCTATTAAAAGTGGTGATTTTCCATGGCTATGTTAAATAACCAGATGGTAAATGATATATTTTTCTGTTCAAGCCAAGAATTCTTGGCTGCCATTGATATATCAACAGCCATTGTCCAGGATCGCAGCGGATGCCACCGACGCCTTTTCGGAGATGCAAGAGGTGGGCGTGGGTGGCGGATGGTTCATGATTGACAAAGGATAGGTAGATGGTGAAACCGAAAATGTAAAAAAAAATGAAAAAACACTAACGATTTAGATGAATAAGATTGAATAAGTATAAAATAGTGGAGCCAGTTGTGAATACTCACATTTGGTTGTAGTTTCATGAATGGAAGAGACATCTCCACTCTGCACAATGAATAGTGAATAGGTCGATGATGGTGTCCATGATGGGCATTGATTGTTTCTTGGATATCCATGGGGAATTTGTTGATTGTATTTGATGCTACAAGCTTGGTGGTGGTCGAAGATTTAGATAGATTTAATTTCACATTTCTATTTTTTATAGAATCAGATTTATTTCCAACATATTTGGCGTTTTTTTTACACGTTATTCGTGGTTTGTCACTGTCTCCAAAGCCCCACTTACCACGGCACCGCCTGTTTCGTAGGCGCGAGATGAGCTGGAAGGGCGCTACTGCCGAGAGGCAAGCAACGGTTTATGGGGGTTTAAGCATAAACAAGTAGGATTTTCAGTCTCAAACTTGTGGTTCAACACATTTGATGTCCGTAAAAAAAAATATCCAAGAAGGAGCTTAAGCGTAAAAAGCGGGTTCAATCATCAAGAATGTTGTATATCAGGAAGGGAAGGCATTACTTTTTGGATTCGTTTGGTAATCTAACCTGGCAGTAGAAGATGTTCATTGTTTACTGGAAAGTCACCTATGAAAAGGATGTATATAAATGGTGGAGTTCCACTTGCCATGTTTAGATCAGAGGATACTGGATACATCTGGATACTCATGATCAACCAAATGGAGCATCATAATTTTGGCATTACTATATTGTTTACCTATTTTGTTTCTGATATTTCAAGTTTTTTCCGCCTAAAATGTGAAGGTCGCAGAACAGCGAGCATTGCTGCAGGTGCACGGTTGCTGGGGAGGTTGGTAGGTCGGTCAATTGTTGAAGATGGCGTTAATAATTTACAATTGGCTCCAATTTATCAAGTTTGATGGTTTTCAAAATTGGATTCTGCCTAGCTACAGATATTTCATGATATTTAAGACGTTCAAAACTCTGGGTCCGTTGCATATATGTTCTGTTTTCAAATTCACTGGACAACCTACCACCAGCTACAAATTTTGACATCATACTCAGCCAGGCGAGCACAGAGCGTGTAGCATCGTTTCTGGAGCAGGCACAGTTCTTGTGAAGCTCACTGGATGATTAGTGGCAATAGCAATCAATCATGGGATACACCGTTCCCCTGGCCAAAATGGTGGTTTCCTAAAAAATGGGTACCCTCAAATCATCCATTTTTGATAGGATTTTCCTTCATAAACCATTAACTTGGGGGATCACCCATGTTAGGAAACCTCCAAATATACCATCAGAATCGCCAAGTTTTTGGCAGGGTCCATGTTAGTTGGAGGGATGGTGATGTTCAAGAAAGAATGATAAGCAACATGATCCAACAAAAATGGGATAAAACCAATGTAAGATTTCCCAGTCATTTGTCATTTGTGTGGGTCCACTCCATTTTTTTTCTTACCATATCCTGTGTAACCAACTCTTAATTCCCGGTTAAGATTATCCAGGGGTACATTGGTACAATATTCTCCCCCAAGAATGGGATAATTCATCGGATATGATCAGTCGTGTCGTGGATGTTACTCTGGCTATTCCAAAGTCTTGCCAGACGTTGAAATGTCAAACCGTATTTTGGATACCCTCTGGTAAACTAACTATGGAAAATCACCATTTTCAATGGATAAGTCAGCTATAAATCACCATTTTCAATAGCTATGTTAGTTTACCAGAGCGTAATTTATGCAAGCCTCGAAACCACAATTTGTTCAAGTGGTTTGCTAACATGCATCCGATAACAATTGCGTCATGGCAAGATGGAAGATAGGCATCAATTCATTGAAAGGATTCAACCTCTACCGCACTAGTCTAGTGCTGTAACATGCCTTACAGCAAGCAACTCTGTTTGGGTGCGAGCACAGCAGACCTCATGCAAAGTGCAAAAGAAACAATTGTAGAGTCGCTCAAGAACTTCTATTTACAAAGCATTCCTTTCTCTCAATTGGGGTGTCAAACAAAAGACATGAAACAACAACAGTATGAATTGTATGAACTTGCAGAGGGGTTCAAACATGTTCAATGTTTGATTTGATGATGTTTCATACTGTTTTTGAACCCCTCTGAAACAAAATGGAACCCCTGGAAAATCAAACCATTCTGGTCCAACTTGGTTCCATTTTCCAGGCTCAGTCGGATCGGCCGCAGATGGAACTGGCCAGTGAGGCAGTGAAGTGGCAGGACGATCAGCGCAGGGCATGCAGGGCATGGGAAACGTATATAGGACATATCATCAATTTGCCACCCAAAAAACAGCAGAAGTGGTATATCATCGAAACTTGATGATATACTACAATATGATTATTACCACTTAACCTATTGGGTTTGTGAATGAAGCCATATTGTTGATAGACATTGCCATAAATACAAATCTTCCCATGGCGTTGTGTGAGAATGGCGGTGCTTTTGGGAAAATGAGCGATAAACCAACGGATGGAATGTGAACCATGGCAGGAGGCTCACGCCAAGGCTGCAGCGAAGCTGGAGGTGGGACAGCCCCAAAATCCCTGGTGATTCATGATGAAAGGTGATGATAAATATGGGTGTGTTAGTCCTGAAAACAACAAGAATGGAGACAAAGACCTACAGATTGTTGATGTTTATTGTAGAATATTGTAGATTTGGTTAATCTGCAGGTTAGTGATTGATATGATTGATTAACCTGATTGATAACCATATATTAACCACATAATAACCATATAATATTAGTGATTGATTAACCTGATTCAAAACCTACTTCTACTGATTGGTTGATGATTGGAAACGGATTGATGTTCTGAATCTTTAATCAACCAGGATAGGACGACACATGTTTTAAGCACGGCGCACTGCGCGAAAGGGGTGAGGCGCAGGGCCTTTGGAATGTGGTTCATTGAATCAAATTGAATCAGTTGTAGTTGATGTGTTTCTCCATGTTTCTCCTATTTTTCAACTCACGATTGTTCCGCCAATAATTCCACATTTTTAGCCCAGCATTCAATGATGAAACAGTGGTTTCATCTGGTTCCGATTTCCCATTTTTAGGTGAAGTCATATGGTGCCCAAAAGGTGACGTCCACGCGTCGGGAAGGAACAGATGTTGGACAGCCGCGCGCAGCTTCAGAAGCAGATGGCCTCGCTGGAAGACGCCAAGGACGGCGTTGATGTTTAGCATCTAGTTTAGGAATCAGGGTGTTCCATCTCAAGATTCTATAATATTCTATATATGATTCATATATCTTGGTAAATTATAACGACCTCACTGTTCTCCCTCACTGGAATCATGGTTAATAAGGGAAATCATCCCCAAATGGCCTTAGTGGGCAGGGACCGCAAGAAGTTGGTGGCCTTAATTCAGGTTAATGAAATATTATAATTTACCAATATATATGAAGTTTATAGCCATGGTGAAGTCTGCTGAATGGTGATGTAGATCCAGCAACATTTGGCCCTTTGAAATAACCCAAAATCTTCATGACAACAGCGCTGGAGGCTTCCATGCAACAGCAACACGCCAAAGAAACCGTGGAGCTGCGAAGGTGGCAAAACCATTGGGTGGCTGGTCAAACGGTCAAACCATGCTGGCTTTACCATAATTATATTGTTATATACTATCTGGATCTATATGGAGGTTTCCAAAGTCATGGGGATATCCCAATAGCTGAATGGGAGATGTAGGTTTAGATATTGTATCACATGAAACCCAAGTCTTCAGGGAAAATTAGACCTGAACTTTGGGATTCACCTTATCTTACCTGGGATGGTCGTCAGGACATTGAAGTGGGATGAAAGTGGGATGATTGGGATGGAATAAGCGATACCCTCTGGTTATGACTAACATAGCGAACTGGAAAATCCCATGAAATAAATATGGAGGTTTCTAGCTGGGAAAATCATCTGTAAATGGTCCATTTTCCATAGCTATGTCACAAATTACCAGATGGTATTTTGTGTGATGGAATAAGGCCACCAAACACTACGCGGTTGATGATGTTTGGTGATCTACTATAGCCTTTCGGTGACAGCGTGATTTTTTAGCGAAAAATCAAAACATATCTACTGATCCGTCACTCAGAAACTTCTGGCTGTGACACTCTGAAGCTGCCATGCACATCATTGGGAAGGAACTCTATCAGGAACAGCAACTTCATATCAGCTGTGCAAAAATTGAATCCGATTTTTTCTACAGCAATGACAATCAGGTTGAAAAAATGACTCACTTCCATCAATGGCAGTTAGTTTCCAGCCGGTTAGAGGTCCACAGAGTGTCCTGTAAGGCAGCTGGCGGACGTTAGATCTGAGCTGACCAAAACGCAGGACCCTCTTTTCGAACAGATGCCGCGAGAACTGCAGTGCACAACCCAACTAACCCAAAAATGGCACAGCCATACGGGGATGGGTCAAAACCCTGGTACCTAGTGAACCCCAAAATAGCTGGTAAATGGATGTTCATCCCACTAAAATATGGTATCTATAGGTATTGACCCATACCCATACTATGTCATACTCATTTTAGGTAGACATATTCTAATCATAAGTCATAGCTGGAGAATATGTGGGATGAACACGTTGTTTCTCCTGTTTTCAACATCTCTCCAGTCGTGGCAGGAGGAAAAGGCCTTGATCATGAAGAGGGCTCAGGAGGTGCGTTTTTCTTATTGGTGGACTCCAGTGGGTCATCGACAATGTGGCTTGGTATCACCGATTTTCAAACACCGACACAAAACCATCTTTGGTTGAAATGTTTTGGGATGATGAAGCCACATTCCTGGTGGTTTCAAACATTTTTTATGTTCCATAATATATGGGATAATCCTTCCCGTTGACTAAAGTTTTTCAAAGGGGTTAAAACCACCAACCAGAATATATTCACTATGAAGAAACAATCGAGTATTGCTGCTAATGCCATGAGATTGAGGTGTGTAACCCTCAAAACAGGCTTCATGGGTTGTTTTTTTTGTTTTTTCGCAGAATTATCTTTAAAGGACCACGAAAACAAACATATACAAAAATAATTGCTCAACTATATTCGTGATTTTGTATGGTTTAACATAAATGATCCTATCAAATAGAATAGTTTATTTGTAGAATTAAATATGTTCGCAGAACATACCAGATAATGTTATCCCAATGGAGAATCTATTGGAAATCTATCTATTTCTACAGTTTTTTTTTAGAAAATTGACTCAAACGACATGGCTCCAGGATCGCTCAGCGCTGCTGCGACACTGGCACGAAGAGGTTGGGGCCATCCCGGCCATGGCGTCTGAAAATTGCTGGAAAATTGGTGGGAAAACCACACTATCCCATGGTTTATGTAGGTTTATCATCCATGGGATGGGATATACCATGGGATATAAAGAGGAAATCCATGGTTTATACCTCATCCATGTTTTTTTTCATGGGATATACCACGATATCATCATGGTTTTTTTCTGTTGAAATAGCCCACTTTCGGGTTATATCATGGTATATCCCATTGTCAGACTGACTCAAATATCCTGTACTCGGCAGGTCATGTGCTTGCGAGAAGACAAGGTGCGGCGCGGGCCAGCGATATCTGGTGGTGGTGAAAGCAGGGTGATCCCATATAGCTACAATGTAGTCAGCTTGACGCTCATAGGTTATGTTTAGTGCAAATGGTAGTATATGGATATTATATCAATAATATATACTCCATTATTGATATACGATATATGGATTTATACTACCAATATCTCAATCAGATTGGAATGATTCCCCTATGGAGTTTGATGTTTCACTTTCACGGTCTGTTGGTAAAATCACCACCTGAAACCCGGAGGTAAATCACCACATCCTGCCGAGTCTTAGGCCGCTGTTTTCAACACCTTGGAGAACGAAAAGCTGAGTCTTAGGAGGCCAAGTTGGGGATAGACACATCGGAGATGGCCAGGGGCTTAGTTGAGTTGAGTTAGTTACAATATGTTCCAATAACTGTTGGATTTATGGTAGATGCACTCTAGATTCATCTACAATCATCTATATACTGGAAGTAATCATCTATAATCATCTATAAGTAATCATCTACAATCATCTATAAGTAATCATTTACAACCATCTATAAGTAATCATCTATAACCATCTATAACCATCTATAGCTAATAGGGGTTATACACCAACATAACTGGAGGGGCACCACCTTGTAAGGTCCGCTGCCTGCTGTATAGGTGGCTACTAGGAACCAGCAAGGCTATAGGTGGCATAAAATATGCACCTTGGTGTTTCCCAGGAATCATAGAAAGGATATATAAAGTGGGTACCTTTTGGGGTCTCAAATTCTGGGAGCCCAGTTACTCAGTTAAAAAACATCACTTTCCCTAGAAATTGGCCAGTTGGGGTAGGATTGGCATAAAAAGCCCTTCGAAACCGGAAAACTCGGTCGCCGGAGGCGCTTACAGCTGGAAGTGACGGAACTTCAGCAGAGCAAAGTTTCTCGGACAGAAAGGGACCATCCAATTTCGGACACCTGCGAACTGCAGGGATATGCAGGGATGTAAGTCCACAAAGTCTGAAAAGGCAGCCAAAACCAATGGATAATTCTGAGACGCTTATCATTTAATATCATTTATGCACTCTCTGAGGGGATTCCCTTGAATACACAGTTGAATAAGAGTTTGATGTCTTTCGGCTTATAATTCGGGTGCGTTTTTACATAGCCAGCTCTTTCGGTTCCATTTCACTGCCCATCTTGGCTTGGGATATGGATGACTTTGTGTTCAAATATAGGGATGATCTAGGCAACAAGAAGTGGAGAATACCATTTTCAAAGAAAACCAAAAAAATGTTTAATGTGATTTTAAATGAGTTTACCCATGTTTACCCCATCCCACGGAATGGCACGCTTTCCCAACACCAAGCATACCATCGTCAGACCTCAGGATGAGACAGTGGCCGAACTCGAACGCGAGAAGGTGGACCACCTGTGGTCCAGTTCGGTTGAAGTTGTTATAGTTCTGTGTACCCGATGTTCGTGGCCTGGATATACTATGGATACCCTCTGGTAAACTAACATAACTATGGAAAATCACAATTTTCAATGGGAAAATCTACTATAAATGGCCATTTTCAATAGCTATGTTAAATTACCAGAGGGTATCTGGTTGGTGGTTTCAGACTATAGCTGGTTGGATATATTGGTTAATAGTGATGGTTGATAGTGGAATATATAGGCTATAAACCAACAACAATGGGAATATGATGGTGATCTGGTTGGTGGTTTGGAACATGGCTTTTATGAATTTCCATTCTGTTGGGAATAGTAACCCCAACTGACAAACTCCATCATTTTTCAGAGGGGTAAGTATACCACCAACCAGATATATTATGTATGTTTTTGCATGTCTTTATTGCAGGTGAGAATAAACATGTGCAGTTGTACACTGCAAATTGGTATGGGAGAATCACATTGATATGTACCAATGGACCCGTATGGTTTTGTTTGTCCCATTAAAGAGTCCAAATGTTCGGGTACATAGATTTAAGCCACACCCAAACGATTCATGTTTTCGAATCCAGCCGTTCAGTTTTTGGTTGTGTACATAATATAATATATATATATATATACATATTGGAAATTATATATATACATATCAGCCCAGCTTACACATTGGTTGATTGCATGTCCAATGATTGATACGAGCATCAGTGGTTGCTTCATCAATGATTTACTTTCCGGTAATCAAACAACATGGCATCATGGCAATGAAGAAGTTTATATAAATCATCTATTACTATGGGAAATCATCCAAGCAATTACCATTTGTTATTATGGGGGATCTTTCATTGCTACGTTTGATTACTGGAGGCTACATTAACTGCTATACCAGCAACTGCTAAGCACCTAACGATTTCCAGGCGGTGCTGCGAGACAAGTGGCAGACCGCCATGGAGGCAGCGGATGACCCACGGTCAGACATGATCGACCCCTTTGAGGGAAAATAATGGCCCACAATGACCAATCAAAAATCATTTTGAATGAAGTTTGGTAATGATTCTAGTGATTCTAGCCTCAGAGGCAGTAGTACTAGTAGCACTTTAGTAACTTTGGTATTGCAAAGCCTTAGCTTTGCCATGCCTGCGAGACCGTAAAAAGCTGATCGTGTATGGCTGGATCACATAGACATAGATCAATAGGCAGTGAATGAGGGAATGTGCGCATGAACATGACAAACTTAAAACAAATCTGAGAAACTGCAGCTTCTGGAATGTTGAGCTTCCGAGATCATACAAACTAACCTGACAGAATCTGGTTGATGGTTTCAGAGATGTTGTTGTTTCCTCCTGTGCTTGAGAATATTATGCAAATTGGATTTAACAATACTGTTTGGACGGGAGGCAAAAGAAACACCAATCAGTTGTCAATTCAGTTATTTTTAATGATATATATGTTTTTTAATATAATATATATATATATATATACATTATATCCCTAGTTTTGTTGATTCTCTCCTCATAATATCATAAGTGTATACCCTCCAGCAAGTTCGTCAACATTGGAAGATCCTCCAAGTGGACCTAGATCATGTTCCGGTGGGCTTTCCCCGGTAGTTGTCCACATTTTTCATGTATCGTTGTTGAAGGGTAAACCAAGTTAACCAACACAAGTAAGATACTTATAGAATTTTATAAAAATCTTATAGAATCTTATAGAATCTTATAAATATAGTTAACACCATTTAACCCTATAACTCAACTCAGAATTTGTTTGGCTACCATAGCTCTGGCGAAGCTATAACCCTCATACATGGAAAAAAGTCCCCCGGGGCACTAAACGGGCACTAAACGGGCATCGCGTCCGCAGGAGACGGGCGTTCTGCAAGCCAGGGTCATGGCTTTAGAGGTGCGCTGGATGTCATGGGAGAGGTCTTGGAGGATATAGCCTAACATTCCTGAGCAGAGATGCACATGTAAATTATCTACATATATAGAATAACATTAATGATATAGATATCGACATAGCATTATATTGAATATTGAATATATGTAGTATATATATATATACATATACTATATATATATAGTTATCGACATAGCATTATATTGAATATTGAATCTATGTAGTATATATATACATATACTATATATATAGTTATCGACATAGCATTATATTGAATATTGAATCTATGTAGTATATATATATACATATACTATATATATAGTTATCGACATAGCATTATATTGAATATTGAAGCTATGTAGTATATATATATACATATACTATATATATAGTTATCGACATAGCATTATATTGAATATTGAATCTATGTAGTATATATATATACATATACTATATATATAGAGTTATCGACATAGCATTATATTGAATATTGAATCTATGTAGTATATATATATGTGTATATTGTATATTATATATTATATATTATATATTATATATTATATATTATAGATTATATTATATTATATTATGTTATGTTATATTATGTTATATTATATTATGTTATGTTATGTTATGTTATGTAATATTATGTTATATTATATTATATTATGTTATGTTATGTTATGTAATATTATGTTATATTATATTATATTATAATTATATTATATTATATTATATCATATTATATTATTTTATATTATATTATATTATATTATATATACATGATACATGTTCCAGGAAATCCAAAGCATTGGATGTAACAGGTTATTTGTCGTAAAGGCTCGTATGGTATCTGGCCAGGAGAGCTTCGAAGACCGGCTGCGATCGCGGACCGTGACCCTGGAGGAGGAGAAGGCAGCCTCAATCCTGGGATTACGGGAGTATGGGGGAACTTTGTTAGGGAACCAGCTACCCTCTGGTAAACGTTTACAAAACTATAGAAAATCACCATTTTAAATGGGAAAATCCACTATAAATGGCCATGTTCAATAGCTATGTTAAATTACCAGAGGGTACTAGCTCCACCTTGCATGTTACATCAGCTACCCTCTGGTAAACGTTAACAAAAAACGATGGACAGATCCACCATCTTGAATAGGTAAATCAAGTATTTCTATGTGCCAGTTTCAATAGCAAACTGTTAGTCATTACCAGAGGGTACATCATTATCACATAATCCCAGTTGATATCTCATTAAACCATATATTACCCATTATTAATCATTAATATCCCAGTTGATATCCCAGTTGATATCTCATTAAACCACCATGAATATCCCATTAAAATCCATTAAACCACCATTTTTCCATGGAAAAATCATGAAAAAATCCATGGAAACCACCATGAAGAAATCCCCCTTTGTGTTTCCCCATGGGGTTCCCCATCCTCCAGGTGCAGATTCAACGCCAGTGCCATGATGAGATCGGACGGCTGCTGGAAGAGAAGGCTGGGCGGGACTGAAAACCGTGGCTGTTCTGAAAATGGGGGGAACAATTTAACACCCATCCAAGTGGCTAGTTGGAATAGGATTTAAAAGTGATGATCAATGATGATCAGTGATGATCAATGAACACATTTGTTTTTTTTTTTAATGCCCTATTTTCAGATGCACAAACCACCCCTTTTTTTGTTGCAAACATGATGATTGTCCAGTCGCAAAATGATGGGGATTTAGGCAGCAAACAATGAGATGTGATGAAGACACGGGGGTCACCATGAGAAAAGGCCATTTATTACTTAAGTATTAATCACATCATTTAAAAAACACCACAAAACATATTAAAACCATAAACACATATCACTAATAAACGAATGGTCATTAATGGTTAAATCAAATATCGAAATGAATCCAACGTGAATACTTAGGCGATACCAATGACTGGGCTCAAACATCCAACAGCTCAAACTGATTTCCACTATTTAAGACATCATATATCACTAGATATCACATATCCAATCATTTGAAAATCATACAAATCCAAGAATCCAACTATGCCCCCACAAACTCTCCGTAAAACGACCCATGTTTTAATGGGACGAAGGCGACCGAAGTGGCACGTCTCACCTCCGAGCGCGTGCAGTTGCAACGCAGGTGCGCACGTTTCGACTTAGTTGCTTCACGACATTGGGATGGTTAGTGATGGTTAATAGTGATGGTTATAGCCTATTAAACACTATTAACCAACAACCATGGGAATATAAGAGTGATCTGGTTGGTGGTGACTGGAACCATGGAATTTTTTGACTTTCCATATACTGGGAATAGTAACCCCAACTGACGAACTCATATTTTTTAGAGGGGTAGGTATACACTAACCAGTGATGGAAAATCCCATGAACATTCCAGTGTTCACCCTTGTTAAGAATGTTTAGAGCCCACCAATGCAAGTCCAAGATAGTCCAAGTCAATCACGTTGTGAGCTGTTTCCACTTTGGGAACTTGATGACTGGGGGTTCCATAGTCAGGGGGGTATCCAAAATGGATGGTTAATTTCATGGAAAATTGAAAATCCCAATCTATAAACATGGATGATGACTGAGGGTAATCCTATGACTTAGGAAACCATCATATGATGAAATCGACATTGAGGTTTCCTGGAATGGGGGTACCCCCAGTCATCATCCATTTTAGATCATTTTACTCGGAGTTTCCTGTATAAACCATGCATTTTGCGGATCCCTTATTTATGGAAATACTCACATTGACCTTTTGGGATTTTGGAT
>Ga0126342_10012941_pt1 | contig 14838 bp, 13 predicted proteins | sample Cyp1metagenome_FD_92528 | JGI IMG/M metagenome (GOLD analysis project Ga0126342, IMG submission 92528) | Coral microbial communities from Lord Howe Island, Old Settlement Bay, Australia - Cyphastrea 1 metagenome | ecosystem: Host-associated > Invertebrates > Cnidaria > Coral ... | reverse complement strand
TGGATCCGATTCACTGATACTTCAGGTATTCAGACTTGATTTGTTGCAAAGAGGTGTTGCGACTGGAGTTGGACAAAGGTCTAATTGCTTTCGCGAAGCTTTCGCGGCTGTGTCTCTCGGTTTGGTCGTAGCAAAGCTTTGGCCCAGCTTTCGCGAGCTGGATTTTAGCTTTCGCGGGTGCCACCCAGCTTGAGCACAAGTGAAGCCCTCTACATAAAGTTTCTCAACGCTGCTCCCATGTTCTGGTGCGCTGCATCAGGCATGACATTGGGGATGGTCATCCTGTCATGAATGGGATCTCGAAAGCTGATCTTCTGGGTATGTGAAACCCTGGGATGACCTCAAATATGTGATAATATGTGCATACCCGGGTTTTGCGCATAGCACTTGTATTCAAGCAACAAAAGAACTCTGCTTTGCGTCAAATCGGCTGCCCTTTTTCAAACACCGGCATCCTGGAGGAAATGCTCGAGCGCACGACCACAAGGACATTTAGTGTCACATTCCACCCGACGGGTAGCTGCCGCTACGGCCGTAACAACCGCAAAGCGTTGGAAGGCCTGCCTCGAATTTTCGGCAGGAATTGCTGGATAAAGGCTATCTTGGGCCCTTGCAAATAGAGTTTAGTTTCGGCTGAATCAAAGCTTAATTGTTGGGAAAGGTGGCCCGCTGTTTTTAATTTCCAAGGCTTCTTGGGAATGGGTTCCATTGGTTGGCTGATGTGGATTAGCAAAATTGGAACCTATCTTGATTCTGGCCAAAGAATCATTCCACCAAAAGCTGACCAGTGACATCCTTGGCCAAAAGGCTGTCCAGAGTTGCAGCATCAGAAAGCAACTCAGAGAGCAGGGAGGAGTTTTTATGCTGATTTTTTTTTCCATCCATCGCCTCTTGGCTTTCGCCAGGTCGATCAACACACTAGTGCATGAAATGAGTTAACTGTAACTATTGGGCCGTGATACAAAAGCCAACACGGCGCATCCATGGACCTGAAAAGGCTGGCATAAAGACAGGCTTCACAGTCCTGGATGGCAGTCACAGTGCCGAAAAACAGGACACAAAGGGAAGAGTTTTGATGTGGAGGATGGAAACTGCCAGTGACAAGAAAGAACGACCTTCGGCAACAACCCGCTTTGACCTTATCGAAGCGGAACACTACAAGGGAGGCCCCCAACTCCGTCTCCAAAAACAATATTAATTTCAGGTACCAAAACGAACCCAAAACTAGCCCCTTGTACCTGCTTGTCTTGGGTCATGACAATCTTTCCCTTTCTGTTCTCTTGATGAAAGACGCCCGCGTTTCCAAAGTCTACAATCGAGGCGCTTCGAGGCTCGGCGAGGCCTGGGTGAGGCCACGCCTCGGACGCAAAACGTCCTGTATTGGCACAAGGACAAAGCGAGGCTTCACCAGGACTCGAAACAAAACAAACCTACTGTTGAAGTCCCAGCAAGTTGAACTTGAAGTAGTTGGCAACTGTGCTGTCTTGCCAGAATTTTAGGCCGCTGCTGGCGCAGAGGGACGGCCTTAAGGCAAGCCTCGAGGCTTCAAGTTGATTGGCAAAACAAAAAGTTAAGATGAAACAAAGTTGAAGGCAGGCCTCAATGCAAGTCTCGGACTCCAGTGTCGCGAGACGTGGAATTAGAACAAAACTTCTCAGGGCAAGCTTTCGAGGCAGGCTTGGAGGCAGGCCTCGAGGGCCTCAAGCCTGTGGAAATTGAAGCAAAACAATATGACAAAGAAGTGACCCTTTTTTGCCTCAAAACGGAAGAAAAAGCAGGCGCAAAAATGAGCCTCCGTCTCTTTCTGACCCCTTTTTTACACGTTTCTTTTGCACGGGGGTCCAAAACTGGACCCTGGACAGATTTTTTCCGGTGCCTCCTTCGGATGTCCAGTTTCAAGTCTAGACAAGCACCTTCTTCAGCTGCACTGTTCCAATGTAGAAACGCATCAAACCAATCCGAGTTGGCAACAAGGCTCGAACAAGGGACTAGCGCCTTGTACCTGCTTGTCTTGGTCTGACATCTTGCCCTTTCTGTTCTCTTGATGAAAACACGCCCGTGTTTCCAAAGTCGGCAATCGAGGCGCTTCGAGGCTCGGCGAGGCCTGGGTGAGGCCACGCCGGACGCAAAACGTATTGGCACAAGGACAAAGGCGAGGCTTGCCAGGACTCGAAACAAAACAAACCTGCTGTTGAAGTTCCAGCAGGGTTGAACTTGAAGTAAAAGCAGACAATGCCACAAACAACAACAAAAAACATCTACTGAAGCAGCGACATTTCTGCAAGGTGGTAACAAGTTCTTGCTGCTGCACAGGCAAGGTCTGTTTCACGTCTAGACATGCTGTCAGGAAAAACAGCTTTGTACCTGACCTCGACAAGGTTTGTTTAAGGTGATGAATTTTGAACAAAAATGGCTAAGTTCCAAAGGTGCCAGTGCACCACGAGAACTCAGACAGAGTTCCAGAAAAAATTCACTCTGTAAGATCCAGTTGAACCTCCATGCATGGTGAGACTTGAGGAGTGCTTGTTTTGCTCAAATAAACCAAATAAACCTGATTGTTGCCGGTTTTGTTTTGTTTGGTTTGACCGCCATTCCAATCCTGAGCATGACATCTTGGATGACACAATGCTATCACCTTTGTTCAAGTTACCGACGTCATGAACTGACCTGCTGATCACCCTGCCTTTGTTTTGTTTGCTGTGTTTTGTTTTTGGGTTTTTGGTTTTTGTGTGGTTTTTCTTTGGTTTGTTTCTGTTTTATTTCTGCTTCTTGTCTGTGTTTTTTCTGTAGGCATCGTGACAGCAACAGGACTTTGTACTGGTCCTACCTCAGTTCTCAAAAGTGAAGTCCGCCACCGTGATGATGGATGACGTTGGTGCATTAATTAATCGAATTTGTCAATTTGCAACTATTTTACAGGCATGATGAACGACCTGAAGAGGGTATGAGGCGTTGGACGCAAAAAAAATGTTTTTGCTCAAATAAACCGTTGTTTTTTTTTCTTTGTTGGTCGGCCTTTACTGTTGATTTTGCAATTTTGCGGTGTACCGCCAGACGGTGGGACCCTGCATGTGGTCCCAAATGGTAGCGCCAGGCAGTGCCATTTTTGGGACCGTGTTTAGATTCTTTTTCGAAGTTTTTTGTATCGGCGTTGCAGAAAACGCAATGGTTTGGTTTCTATGAAGCTTTGTGGCTTATGGCTGACCGGAAGGGCAAACTAGGGACCCTTTTTGGCCCCTCTTTCCCCTCTAGACTCCTACCGAAGTTTTCTGCCCAGTGCCTTATCTTTTCAGTCAATCCCGTTATTCGAAGGAAGTTTAGAAGTCAACCTTCCGACAATAAGGGAGAAGAGTTAGAAGAGAAAAGATCAGAAGAAAGAAGATGCAGGTGCGCGAAAGGTAGGAAAGTCGCGAAACACTGTGTTTTTTGGTGTTTTGTGGCTCCGAAGGGTTGAAAGAGGCTCGCTGAAGCGCCGGTTGCGGAGACATCTGGGGAGACGAGAGATGAAAAGTTGCACGCCGTTGTGGCGCGAAGCCGATTTCGAAAAGGTACAAAAGACCTCAGCGTCGGACTACTGGGGAGGTCCCTTCCAATGGCTCCAGTTCTGTGACAAATTTCAACTCCCATTTTTGGAGCTGTTGTTTGGCCATTTTCGAATCCAAAACAAAAACATTAAAAGCACTTGAACGTCTGTCATGGATGACGTTCCAGCCGGTTTTCTGGCCGATGCTCACGTTGCTCCCCCTTCCCCTCATGGTGCAATGTTGTGGTACGCCGCAGAATGCGGACAACGACATTTGAGTCTAGCAAAGTTCATGCGCCTCGGTCCTTTAGAGTCTGATAGCTACTGCGACAGCGATGACAAAACACAGCCTGTACAACTTCTCGTCAAACAAAGAAGCGGATCTCAAAGCGTAGACAGGCTTGCTGAAGCCCCGTAAAGCTTTGCAAATGATTCAAAAACATTGCAATCATCCGAACCCTCTCCTCTCCCGGCCCAATAACAAAAAGCGAATCCAACCGAAACAACTTTTCACTTTCACTTTCACTGGCGTCAAAGGGAGTCCTTGCTGCCGCGTGCAGATTCTCGAATTGGGAAAAGTCAAAAGCAGCACCTACCCTTGATAGTCAGGCTAATATGAAGCCTGGGACCGGATGACCGCACTGTCGCGGGCGATGTCCTTGATCCACTGTGCCAAGGGTGGTGCAGGGCCCGCGGTGTGCACAACCGTTCGGGCCCGCAAATTCCTTTGCAGTTGATGGGCGATTGCACAGGCAATGCCAGCAGAGAGCCTCTTCGGGTACTCTTTGTGGCAGGCCGTTCTGAACTCGCCATTTCGATCTACCCCTATTGCCTGGGACGTCGGCCGGATGGCATGTGCATCGGCATGCAAGTACAAGTCCCGGAGGAAAAATGGCATACGCAGGCTCATAAGCCCTGTTGGCTTCACAGTCGTAGCACCAAACCTCCATTGCGCGATCTCATGTAGGGCAATATCAGGGTGGCGTCGAAAAAGGCGAGAGAGCGCGCTCTTCCAGACCGAAGGATGATGCTCCTTGATCGGAATCCCTGGGTGCTCCTCCACAAAGAGCCCGCCATAGGCCAAATGACATGCTAAGCACCAAAGGGTCTGGAGAAAGAATGCCGACCCTGTTCTGGTCTGCTGAAGCTCTCGCCAGGTTCGGTGGTCCAAGCCGAACAACTGCATGGCAGTTCGGAGTGGGCGAGGCCACTTCCTAGAGGCGACCTCATCAGGCGGTGGGTGCCATCTTGCCGATGAGAACGTCTCACAAGGATGACCAGAAATGGTCGCTGCGATCTTCCCCTGCAAATACAGGGAACTCAGCGTAGCCCAGGATTCGGCTCTGCAGTCTAAATTGCCAAGCACCGGTGAGATCGCCGTGTCCATCGAGATGATAGTCAAGGCAATATTGGTTCGTCTAGACCAAGCCTCCAGCCAATGGTGAATGTCACACTCACGCCGTCTTCCCGAAAAGAGGTGGACAATGACGAAGCTTGGGCGCAGTTCCAGATCCTGTACCATTGGTGTCAGCGCATCTGGTGGCATATCTTCCCATTGAACCGCCATCAAGTCTTCTTGCCATTGGGCTTGTCCCTCAAACAAGCGCGGTACCTCATGGTGTGGTACAGTCCGTGGTTGAGCATTGCACTGTGGCGGGCGCACCGGCCGGTGAGCCGTTGGTAGCGGAGCAGGCTGGTCTAACAGGCGCAGCCGCTGATCCAACTTCCATAGCTGTTCAATGTGGTACTCGTCAAACTCGTAGATGAGATCCGCAAACTCCTGGTCAATGTGGTACTCAATCTCGCCATCCAGTAGCTCCGCGACAATGTCCGGCATAATGTGCTTACCCCAAAGGATAAAGGTTCGGATAGCCCAGGATTCAAAGTCAATCGGAATGCGCCCAAGGATATCGATCCAGCGGTCTTGAAGACGATCATCGACACGCAAATGCCTCCCGCCATCACAGAAATCCTCATACCATCTGGTGGTTACCGCTGAGAGCAAATCTCCAACACGGCTGCCAGCTTGCACAGGGTCATCTGGCTGCTGATAGTCTCCATACCGCTCTTCAAGGCACCTCTTCTCATGGAGCAGATCACGCCGCATCTTTTGCAGAGCTGATGGGAACACGCCATGGGGCCCTTCCGCAGGCAGGGCATCCAAGCGTGACTGGCCACGCATAACCTTGGGAATGGCTTCCGGTGCATAAGAAACTGCATAGCCGATACCCTGTAGGTATGCAAAACACGGGTTGGGACTACCGTCCCGGGGCATGTATGCCAGGTGCTGTTGTAGTCTCTGCGTAGACCACAAGTAGGTCAGGCACGCAGGGCATGTGGCTGAATCCAATAGGTGGTGTTCTTGGCAGAATATCCCATGGGCTTTCCGTCGGTGTGTGTGGACTCCCTGTGGGGTCGAAAGGGCACTGATACTCCTGCGTCTGCAGTCGTAGGAGTGCAGGATCAGGGGTAAAGGTATAGTGCGCCGCTCTCAGGAGACTGAAAATGTCTGAATGCCAACGATGGACCTCCTGAATGATGGTTTCTTGGAAGATATGGCGGCGTGCCGCTCTTCGGACTCTTCGTTTCCACCCTCCTTGGTCTCTTTGCCATTGGTCAATCAGATCAGTCAGATCCTCCCCAAGAAGGATGGGATCAGCTTGTACGTCCACTCCATGAAGCCAGCGTAGATCATGTTTCAAGCCAGTCAACCAGGAATGAGGGTTGTGATCGTGCTCAACATGCAAATTAAGCTGAACAAAGGCTGGCCCGTGATGGAACAGTCGCTGAGCATAAAGTAAACGCTCGACAGCAAGACGGGCTCTCGGTTCCAAAATCTCAGCCGCTGTCAAGATGTTGGCTGCAGAGGTAGGGACCGGGGCCTTGCCAGCAGCAAGAATCTTCTTGGCCATGCGCACCACCGCTGTCTTAATACGCCCAATCTGACGTCCAGTGGGAGTATGCCACGAGCCCATGGAGAAATACAACTTAGACAAAATCAATGATTGAAAAAGTTGTAAACGCAGTCGCAGGGGAAGATGTCGATTAGTCAGGAGTCAGGAGCCTCTTTTTGACTTGTTCAAAAGCTGAGAAGGCAGACCCAACACGGTAGGCAATCTCGGCATCGAGCTGCTGATCTGAAGTGTACAAAGTGCCAAGATGGCGATACGCGGGCATCAAATGTACAAAACCCATGTCGCCATTGGCAAATTGAAAGTGGACTCCTGGTTGCGGAATCAATTGGTATGCACGACGTTGGTCAGCAGCACCAGGTCCACAAAAGGTGGCCACTATGCCAGTCTTCCCCTTGGCCAAATTGACCTGAAAGCCACGAGCGGCAAAGTCTTGGCGTACACGGTCCAATAGTGCCAGGAGGGCAGGCAGTAGTTCAGCAGCGGTCTCAGTCAAAATGGGTATCGCTAAGTCATCGCTCCAGATGACCATGTCAATGTCCATACCGACATTGCGCATGATGAACTCCGTATGCCCCTGGTCCAGAAGGTACTGCTGAATGGAGCGAGAGACATCATGCATAACACAATGAAAGATCACATCGGCAAGCGGGGACCCAGGACGCGTCCCTCTGTGAGTTCTGATCAGGGAGTGCGATCCAATCGTCATCCAAGTCGAGTCATGAACACTGCGCAGTAATCGTATCAGATGAGGTGGTGCCCCAAGCTCCTGCAGAATGCTTGGAACAGTTTGCCCAATACGGAGACGCTCTGCAGGGGTGTGCGCAGCTTCCAGAGCATCTAAGACATGCTGGAACTTGGCAGGATCATGAACTCCCAAAACCAATTCACGAATCAGACAATGAAAAGCTGTACTCAAATCCACAAAGAGAACGCCAATGTTCAGATGGAGCTTCTGAGCCGTGCGGCCAAGAACTCGAAGCGCTTGAGAACCAAAAAGGACCTCTTGTTGCTGAAAGCCGCCCAGCTGGCCAGGCAGGCGCTGGTGGTGAAGCAGCTTGATGACGTCCTTACGCAACAGGGCATGCAGGCCCTTGGCCAACGTAGGCAGCAACAAAATTCCACGAAAGTGTTGCGCTTCTGTGGGCTGAGGTCGTTTGGGAATGAGGGCCATAGGCCCACCCTTGTACTGAAGGGGTTCGATGCCCCAAAGCCAAACCTTCAAAAGTAAAAGGGTACGGATGTTCAGCAAGTTCAGCGGCATGCCAATGATAAAGGGCGGACTGGAATGGGTCATGTCCAGTAGCTCTTCCCATGTGATTGGCACGGAGGACTTTCTCCAAATCAAAAAGTCTAGGCAAGGTCGCAAAGGTGGCATGGTCATTGCCCAACTCACTTGGATGCTGCCCGATTGCCTCCTGCAACAAAGTAGTGGGCTCAATTGCGCAACCAGCTTCAAGGCGTTCAAAATGTGGTTCCCAATCATCTTCTAAACAAAGGAGGCGCAATGGATCAACACCTTGTCGCCTTTGTTGATATTTGGGAAGGGCTTTCTTGATAACCTTCCAAAGTTGTCGTGCATCAGCAGCCGCCAGAAAGTGTGTACCTTCCTGCATCAACTCCTGGAAGAAGGCAATGTCATCAGCTCGAGAAGCCCGGGTGACTTGCGCACCAAGCTGGCGAAATTCATATAGGGCTTTGGCAATTACCCGGTCTTGATCACTGAGAAGGCAATGAAAAGCATTGGCTGACTCGGTCAATACTGTCTGTGAGGCTCCTTCCGCACAGCAATGCCACTGGGAGAACACGGCGTGAAGCAGAGTCTCACGCTGCAAAGCATTCGCATCCCAAAGCGCAGACCGCCATTGGCGTTTCTCCAACACAAGTTGCCATGTAGAGGCTGAAAGAGCCGCCTTGCGTTTGACGGGGCCTCGAGGCCGAGTGCTAGGCAAACATGCGGCAACCTGTTTCTGAAGTAGCCATGCATGAGTATGCACATCAAGCCCAGAATCAATACTGGCAGCACTGCGCAAGGCAGTAAGATCCGCTGTCTCAGCCTGGTACTTGGGCGGCATTTTGGGGCGAGCTATGGTATTGTCAATGACATCCATGGCAAAGTGAACAAGAGCGGCTCGATGGTCTTCATGTTGAAGAGAAACATCGATGTCAGATGAAACCCAAGATGCGCAAGTTTTCACCGCCCATTGCGATGGCAGAGCAACATAGTCATTGCGCAACCAAGCTCCATTAGGATGTCGCCAAGTGCCCGTAGGTCCTCTATGGCATGAAAATGTGCACGGCAGCCAGAGGCCATGTGACCGCAAAAAGGAGGTAAAAGGCCAAGCTTTAGCATCACCTTGTTCAGCACCAAAATCACCAATCAAGTCGCAGGTATCCGCTCCTACCTTGGCATTGGCGTCAGCTAACATAAGGACAGGCCAACCTGCGAGACGTGGTGGAATAAGTGCAGCAAGATCAGCCCACCATTGTTCCAAGTCCTCCGCAGTGTTACCCGAGTGTGGGGCATGGGCTGCAACCAAGACAAAACGGAGCCAAGGAGAACACACCCGTAATAAAACATATCGTGCTGCAGAGCAGATCATCGAAATGTCATTCGCGGTGAAGTAGAGCTTCCTCTTGCGGCCATCGCTCAAATGGGCAAATCCATAAGGAATGGTGGTGCTAAAAGCTACAAGGATACCATGATGACCTTGATTGGTCGCCTCGCCCTTGTAGATGAGATAATCGGAGCACATCTTGGTAATGCGCCTCAAGCGCGTCTCTTGAAGTGCAAAAATGCAAACCTTGGCCTCTTTGAACTGCTCAAAGACAATTTGCTGGCGCGTAGGTCCAGACAGACCAGCTTCAGCTCCAACAGCAGTAAGTTTGGCACTGGACTTCAGGGTCAGAACATTGCAAGTGCCGACCGTAATATCAACAGTACCATGTTGGTTGGCAGTCTCAGATTCCAGAGTGGGCATCAGTGAGCATGGTAGCACATCTAATGTGGGGACAGTGGCTGCTGCACCAGGTAGACACAGAGTGTCGCCGTCCCACCAAGAAATCGTCTGGGTCCGGGCACAATACAGGAGCCAAAACCACGCTGCATTGTCACGAAATTGCGGGCTGTTCATCAGATCATTCCAAGTGGAGAGGTCGGTGACCTGTTGTCCGTGAGCAGCCTGTCCTGCAAGGTGATCAGCAAGTTCGTTCCCGAGCTCACCAGTATGTGCCGCAACATAGCGAGCCTCAAGGCGTAGACCAAAACGCAATTCCGTATAGACCGTCAAGTGACGGAGGAGTCCTGCAAGGCTGGGGTCAGCTCTAGCATCCCACTGCCCAAGCATCTGATTCCCCACCGTTATGTTGTCATGGCGGAAAGAGACTGATGGCGGGTTCTCCTGAACCAGCGCAATGATCTTGAGCAGGTCAATGCTGAAGTGCAAGGCCAACAAAGCACCGCGTAGTTCAGCTCCATAGGAATCAACAGTGGCCGGCAGAGCCACCGCCAAAGCTCCTCCAAATGTCCAGCCAACATCAGGCTGCCACAAGAAGGCTACTGCCGCTGCACCAGAACCACAGTCAGCATGTGAGCCATCATGGTAAATGCATATTGCATGAACAGGCTTTTGGCTGTCCCACCAGGAATGAAGCCATGGGTGGTTGTCAAATTCATGCCCAAGGAAAAACTGGGGGACCCAAAACGCCTGGTCGTAGAGGTCCCATGAGCTCACAATGTCAGCAGCAGAGAGCCGTATGGTGCAAGGACTATTGTCGGGCAATGGCTGACCTGGCACTGGCTCGGTGGCATCGGTCTTCAAAGCCTGCTCTATTGAGATGGGGCTCTTCTGTCCAAAATCGTGAGCAGCTCGATGTTGCAAAAGAGTAGCACGAGTCTGCAGAAAGCTAACACCATCAGCAGGACAGGAGCAGGTCCAGGTGCAGGGAGACGAGTATTGTCAAGAACATCAATGACCAAGCCATCACCCGATTGGACCCGGGTTGGCACATTGGGGTCAAAGAAGTATTGCCCACGCCCAACTCTGCGAGGGTATCGAAGGAGCGGCCCAGGAATAGGAAAAGCTGCCACAATCATTTCCGCCGAGGAAGCACCAGGGAGGCATACAGCAACACGATGGAGAGCTTGCCCTTCAGCATCACTAACTCTAGCAGTCAATAGAGCAGCTGCTTGGTGCTGTGGGATTTCCTGCACAAGAAGAATGTGCCCAATGGTACCGTCTCGCAGGGTAGTAGGAGGCGCTGGCGAAACCCAATAGAGATTGGTAGGGAGTCGCGAGTCCCACCGGTCACCCCAAGCTTCCATCAGAGATCTCTGCCATGTCATGGGATCATCCCGGAGACGCACTGTGCGTTCTGTTTGGCAACGTGGATAAAACTCCGCATGCAGGTACCATGTGTTGATGTAGGCAACCGGACCCTCATCTTGTCGCTCAGTTACAGCAATGTCCACAAAGACGCGATGTAGCGCCTGAAACCAGAATGGTGCAGTGAGCAGGTATTGTTGAACCAATGAAAGTTGAGGTCCATCTGAAAGAGCATCAATACGTTGCTGCAGGTTAGTACTAACAGCACCAACAGGTGCAGGCACACGCATTCGCTGGATGAAGAAACGAAGCGCTTGTCCATGTCGAACATAGATACGTTCCTCCGGGGCTAATTGCCGAGGACCAAGCCATAGGGTACATTCATTTCCTTGTGCAGCAGGTGGACAATCATCATGCGCTTGCACCATAGTTTGAATGGAAAAGAGGTCGACCCTGTCGCCCATTACAAGAGCATGGGAATGGGCCCGGCCTGAGTCGTACTCGCTGTCATGTATTGAAACCACAATGGAGCGCTGGAAGCGCTGTGGCCTTTGGACAAGGATCAGCTGGCCCACAGTTTGACCCGAGGCATCATCTGGCAACGGTTCGACCAGGTGAAATTCGAGTACCGCATCGGCAATGATGTACTGACGCCACAACCGGCGTAGCTGGTCCTCCCAGCGATGAGCGTCTGGCCCGAGAACAGCGATGCGGGTATGGTAGCAGCGCTGGAAGGTCAGATGGTCGGTAAACCATGTTTCGACACGTCCTAACCTCTCCATTGCGCCGGGTCCGATCGTGGCAAGACGATTCCAGGCTTCATAGAGCCGCTGAATCCAAGGGTCCAGCTCATCAATTGGGACTGCAGCATCATCCTCAAACTCAGGCAAGGCGTCAGCTGCCGTGCGCATGGCATCAACTGCACGCAGGAACTCCTCCGTGAAGCTCATTGTAAGCGCAGGCGGCTTGTTCTCTTCAAACCAAGGACCTACTTCCTGCGCATAGCAGACACCACCGGAATTGTTGTTGGACACGCGCTTGGAGTCAAAGGGTGTCAAGGTGGATCTGCACCGCTTGATAGCGACTTGCAATAAGCGCATTGCCTTGTGTACATTGGAACGGGCATCAATATTGCAAGAGCCAGATTCACGTTTGTGGGGAGCCGTGCGATGAGTCTGGACCTCGTCAGCGAGCTCTTTAATCTCTTCCTCAAATGCAGCATCGATTTGATCTTGTGGTGGTGGCACAATAATCCGGAGATAAAGGCCATGCTGAACGTCATACTCACGAAGATCATCGTCGGCCCATTCGAGATTGTTCCAAAGAATTTTGCATCGATCTTGTTGTTCATGGCAATAATCAGAGAGGTGGAGGTGATGAAGCAAGTCATCTCGCTTGAGCTTCTGGGGCAGCACATGAACCTTACGGTCCACTGTTGGTGTTGCTTCATGGAAGTGCAGCTCAACATCAATCAGGGTTAGTTTCCCAGATGAGCCAACAGGCAAGTCACCAGTATACTGCAAGATAAGACCCTCTTCAGCAGCATGTTGATCTTGCGTTGGGGCTGCCAGATAATGCAACCCAACAATGACTCGCAAGGGAACCTGGAGTTGGCGCACAACATCCAACAAAACAGTGTTGTATGTAGTCCATCGCACGAAAAGGTGACAGGCTGATCGCCCAAGGCTGTAGACTCTGACACCTTCCATAACTTCATCATCGGATCCCCAAATCTCAGACTCATAAGCTTCCTGGGAAGAAGGGGAACTGACTGAGCTTTGCAGCTGTGGCAAAGGAGCATCGGTTGCACTTTCAGCTGAAGCCTCAGTAGCCCTGTGAGCCTGGAAACGGATTGTAAAGGAATGCCCATGTTCAACTTGATGCGATGGTGTGGGTGTGATGGGAATGACATCTCGTCCATGGCGAATTGTGCACTGATAGTCACGCAATAAGAATTGCAGCCTGGCTTTGTGCAGAATATCCAACCCACTTGTATGAACTGGAAGCGCGATCGCCACATGGTAAAAATCATCAGTTCCTGGAACATACACTGTTGCAATGCCACCACGTAAATGTTGGGCTCCTTGCACAACAAGCAAATCGACCAAGGCAGCATGCCCTGGTGCACTTGGCCGATCATGTAGGTCAGGTGAGACCTGATGGAGTGTGGGCGTACTGTCACTGCGCAAGTGATCAGGCCAGGCACCAAGAATATCCTGAGCCCAATGTGCACTGGATCTTCTCAAGTCCACCAAACGAAACTGAGTCCAGTATTGGACATCAGAGAAATGCAAATACCAGGTGCGTAGTCGGAGATGCCACCCTCCCGTCTCGTGCACTGGTAAAGCTTCAAGATACTGTCGTAGTGGCTGAGGGAATATAGACATTTGAGCTAATGGGTTGGGCCGGTCAGTTGATGAGGAAGCACCTGATGGCTGGTTCACATTCCTGCGATCAAATTCCATGAACGAAGTCAGATCATCAGAAACGTCTGCTAAAGCAGAGTTCACATCAACGTGACCATCATCACTCAAATAAATGTTGTCATCATGCGGAAATGGAAAATGCTTGTTGTCAAGATGGTGGGGCTCCATTTCAGGAAGTTCTGAGATCACCTCATTCTGTGCCTTCAAGGGATCATCAAAGAATCTGCTGCTGGGGCCAACCTTCACCCACCATTTGGAAATCGGATCAAACTCAATCGTAAAGAGGTTCTCATGGATGTAGGATTCGAGAAGCAAGGCTTTTTCATGTGCATCCCAAACACTAGCTAGAAAAGTCAGGTTCTCCATGAACTGAATGCAAAGGAAGAACAACCTGGGTAGGGTCATCTTCTGCACGTGAAACAAAATGGTCAGTCGCAGACCAAAGCTTGCAACAAGAAGTTGGCCATGATGGATCCTCACCCTCAATCTCTACCGTAGGCCAAAATGCAAGCTTTCTGAATCGCCTCATGGCTCTCCCCCCCGCTGCGATGCACCCGGTGGGAGCTTCCATGTTGGACACTCGGAGGCATGAGGCTAGTCGGAGTCCCGAGATCTCTTTGGCATAGGCTCCAAGATCTCTACATCCTCGGGCTCCTTCTTGGAACGGGATCTGGATCGGTCCCTTCCTCTGAGCTTCTCTTCGATGGTGTCCTTCACCTGTTTGACGACACCTGTGAGCTCCTTCTTGATCTGGGAGAAGTCGCTGTCCAAGCCTGGGGTTTCCTGTTCCTCCAGCTGCTTTGTAGCTTCTAGGGCTTCTTGGGCGACTTCCATGTCGGTGCCACCGTCTTCTGCTCCTTGCTCCATAGTCCTCATGTGGACTTCGTGCAATCGGTGGCGTGTATCTTGAAGGTGCGACATTGTTTCCTTTCGCTTCTCCGCAAACTTGGTCTCGCCAGCTTCGAAATCTTCGACATGGGAGAGCCAAAGCTGGGATGCCTTCTCGATGTACGATGCCCACTGTACACGATAAGCCTCCCACTGTTCGTCCAGGTCTGCCAATTTCTTGCGGGCCGCTTTCAATTGGTCGATGGGCTGCTTGTGAGACTTGGCATCGGCTTTCCGCAAAGTGGCCTCTGCATTCTTGACAACCTGTTGGACGTCCTCCGGCAGGTTTGGCTTGTCTTTGAGCACAAGGCGCAATGCCAATTGTAGCCCAAGACAAACAAGTGGCTGACATGGTCGGGCTTAGAATACGCTAAAAACGCTTCATTGTCACAAAAGTAAGGTACTTGTCCAACATTGCCGCATGGGGGGGCAGGGGCGCATTCTACGCCTCTACGCTTTCCTAATGCTATTGCTGCCCCTCCAACCCAACTCACAGCAAACAGAAAATGAAATACGCGCAGCGCTGTGGGATGCAGTGAAACGTGCACGGCGCTGTGAAACGCAGTGACACGCACAGTGAAACACAGCACGAAACGCGGTAATTTACGACGTTTCGTGCTTGCGGGAAGAAACAAGGCTAAGACTTTTTTGAATGCAGCAGCCCTTGCTTCTACTTAAAACGCAAAACCATTGTAAATTACAACGTTTCGCGCTGTGTTTCACTGTGTGTTTCACTGTGCGTTTCACTGCGTTACACAGCGCCG
>Ga0126342_10012940_pt1 | contig 14839 bp, 13 predicted proteins | sample Cyp1metagenome_FD_92528 | JGI IMG/M metagenome (GOLD analysis project Ga0126342, IMG submission 92528) | Coral microbial communities from Lord Howe Island, Old Settlement Bay, Australia - Cyphastrea 1 metagenome | ecosystem: Host-associated > Invertebrates > Cnidaria > Coral ... | reverse complement strand
TTCCTTCCTTTTCCTTCCTTTTCCTTCCTTTTCCTTCCTTCCTTTTCCTTCCTTCCTTCCTTCCATCCAACACATCTCCGTCGACCACTCAGTCTCGCTCCCCCGCGGCGAGTGCAACTAAACAAGAACCCAAGCATCGGAGATGCTTTTGGGAAAAATGGTTGGTTCGACAAAACCCAGTCGTCTTTTACCTATGTCCTGTAACGCTTGTAAAACAACAACAACAAACCACCCAGTGATTGATGTTTTATAATGTCAACCTGGATTAATAAACCTCTAGGCTGTTTAATTGGGAGGGTACCATTTAAGTATCAGACTATGACTATTGGAGGAGTACCCTCCTAATTAATAAACAATTTTTTATCAATCCGGGGTTGACATTACCCATAGACATGATCAATTTGAGGGTGGTGGATCCTATTTGATCCATCCCAAGCTTTCACTTCTCGTTCCGCCTGGATCTTGCCCCGGGGGTCCACATAGGCCCATAGCTCTGGCAAACATCCGCCGGTGTGGAGGGGTCACCGTTTTTTGACGAGACCATGGAAAATCGTATCTTTACCATGGTAATGAACCATCCCAAATGCCATACTCATTGACATGGAACCTCAAAAATTGCCAGATCCAGCTTATCCAGCAAGAAAAAACCATGTTCTCCCAAGTCCAAATGTTGGGAAACTCTGACGAACTCCGTGGCTATGGCTCAAACTTTGAGATGTGGGAAACCATATTGCTTGGGTTGATTTGGCAAGAAATAAGCCAACGTGGTTGGGTCAAAAGAAATCCTTCTCCCCTGATGGATTGACTGACAGACAAGGCTCACTGGCAGTATTGAACACTTCAATTTTGGGATTAACAGTGCTGAACCGTAAGGTTTTCACCATTTTTTGGGGGACCACAATCACTCACAAACCTGATTCTTCCTGCGAACCATCTATGGGGCTCCGCCACCGCGAATGGTGTACCCAGTGACCTCGACCACTTTTGTGAGTTCCAAACACAATGCGGCACCCTCCATCCAATGGTTTCTCCTCAAAAAAAACCCAATATCCCCAACATATCCAGAATTCCAGGGGTTTATCGCTTTATCCTCAAACAAATCGGAAAAAAATGTCTCCGCGGTCCCCCTGCGCCTTGGGTGCCCCAGCCTTTGCTCGGAGTCCTTTCATTCAGGGCCCCCGCAGGTTTGTTGGTCGGTTTACAAAGCTATATAGCAACCCCCAGATAGAAAGGTGATTTAGCACGATTTTCGCGGGAATAGTTGTTTTCTATTTTTCCGGGGATTACTACAAAGATATGATCATGCATCATGTATCATGCATCGTGCATCATCATCATCATCATCATCATCATGATCATCATCGTCGTCGACGTCGTCGTCATCATCACCATCACCATCACCATCGTCATCACCATCACCATCACCATCGTCATCATCATCATCGTCGTCGTCGTCCTCGTCATCATCATCATCATCATCATCACCACCATCACCATCACCATCACCATCGTCATCATCGTCGTCATCACCATCATCATCACCATCACCATTGTCATCATCGTCATCATCATCATGATCACCATCACCAACGTCATCATCGTCATCATCACCATCACCATCATCATCATCATCACCATCATCATCATCGTCATCATCATCTGCATCATGTATCATGTGTCATGTGTCATCATCATCATCATCAACATCATCATCATCGTTGTCGTCGTCATCATCCTCATCTGCATCATGTATCATGTGTCATGTATAATCATCATCGTCATCATCATCATCATCATCATCACCATCACCATCGCCATCATCGTCATCATCATCACCATCACCATCGTCATCGTCGTCATCATCATCATCATCACCAACACCATCGTCATCATCATCATCATCACCATCACCATCGTCATCATCATCATCATCATCACCATCATCATCGTCATCATCGTCATCATGATCACCATCATCGTTTTCATCATCGTCATCATCATCACCACCACCATCATCATCATCATCATCATATGCATCATATGCATCATGTATCATATATCATCATCGTCGTCATCATCTTCATCATCGCTATCATCATCACCATCGTCATCATCGTCATCATCCTCATCATCGTCATCATCGTCATCATCATCACCATCGTCATCATCGTCATCATCGTCATCATCGTCATCATCGTCACCATAATCATCATCACCACAAACATCATCACCACAATCATCATCACCATAATCATCATCTATATATCAGGGTCCCCGCAGGTTTGTTAGTCGGTTTGTTAGTCGGTTTTCTAGTTTTCTAGTTTTCCGGGCATTACTGCAAAGATATGATCATGTATCATGTATCATGCATCATGCATCGTGCATCATCATCGTCGTCGTCATCGTCACCATCACCATCACCATCGTCGTCATCATCGTCATCACCATCATCATCATCATCGTCGTCGTCATCATCACCATCGTCATCATCACCATCGTCATCATCGTCATCATCGCCATCATCGTCGTCATCATCATCATCATCATCGTCATCATGCCCTAAAATTCCCTAAAATTCCCTAAAATTCCCTAAAATTCCCTAAAATTCCCTAATATATATATATATATTAGAAACCAGAGTAGGCCAGTTGCAAACCAACTCATCTCGGGCCCTTCCTCTTGGATTCCACAACCCGGCCTCGACTTCCGTGACACCTCACGGGACAGGAGCTGGAGGTTTATGGTGGGACACTCCCCGAAAAAAGACATGGTGATGGTCCAATGATCGTCACTTGGGAGGTTATCCCATGTTATTCCATGTTCACTTTGACACATATCATCTGATCATATCTGATCATTGTTTGTTTGAAATCCATGTTGCTGTGAATGACATAAAAGTCCTGGTATTTTTTAATCCCTGGCGCTATCAAAGAAATGGTCGAAAATGTTCATCCCTAATGGATGATGACCATCCCTGGATGGCACATCGCTGCTGAAATCTCCATGTCTGTTGAAAGTTGGCACTGATCAGGGGGGACTATTGGAATCCAATTCGCTGCGGAAATCCGTTGCCCAGCTCTCACCCTGCTAGCCCTGCTAGCCCTGCTAGCCCTGCTAGCCCTGCTAGCCCTGCTTGCCCTGCTTGCCTCGCTTCCTTTGCCCTGCACAGATTCAACAGCTCAACAGTCACGGGATGTTTCACTCCGGGCCTTCACATTTTGGGGCTCCCAAGATCCGATATCTCGGCGGACCCGAGGAAGATCACATGGGTTCCAAGGACTGAAGTTACATCAAGGTGCAGATGACAGAAAGATTCACACTGTATAAATAAATAAATATATATATATATATATGTATATCACTTATCACCTTATCACCCACTATTCACTATTCCAAACAGGAAACTATGGCTTTTCCACATCCATGTTAGACCCAGGGTTGCAGGCTGACAGTGGATCCCCCTCACCGCTGGCAAAAAACTAGGCCACCCGACTGAGGAACCTCGCACGTCGCGATGGCCCAAGATGGTGATTTTGAGGGCATCCTTACATCTGAAATGGGGGTATCTCAACTATATCATGCTATCTATATTTATGTATGTATATAAATATAATATTATATATATTTATTTATTTATTTATTTATACATATTTATATATATAATATTATTTATATATAATATTATATTTATATATATATAATATTATATATATAATACTATATTTATATAAATATATATTTATATAACTTAATACCTTCTGAAATGTGAAATTTGAAACAGTGTAGTGATTTTTCCGATGTAAAGAGGCTGTATATCAGAAGGTATTGGAGCCTAAATATGCTAAATCTCTACATTTGGGGGCCCATACACGAGATTTACTGTGAGGTGGATGGGATATCACAGGGGTATATAGCTAACAAAAATGAGAGTGATACCCAGCAATCACATGACATTCCCCCACATGAAGGAACATGTGATATTATCTTATATTCCGTTTTTGCCGTTTCAGGACATCTCAAATAGATTGTTTCAGCAACATCGATGATGTCAGAGCCTCCAATTTTTCATGGAAAATCGCCAGGACGTCGCCAACGGGTTGGGTGACTAACTTCGTTCGGTTCCTTCTTTTTTGGGCCCAAAAGAACCATCCCATTTTGGGGTAGCCTCCAAACATGGTTTGATGCAAAATTTTCCATGGAGTGAAAGTCAGTTGGAATGATGACATCCCATATATGAAATGGAAAATAAAAAATGTTCCAAACAACCAATCAGAGTAAGATGTTTTTCCCATGAAAATCCCATTTTTCGAACTCGGGAGTTTTGTTGGCGGAGCCGATCACCAAAAAGGACGCCTTTTTGTTGACCTTTCAAACACCATATTAGAGCTTAGTCATTGTTTGGCAACGCTGATGCTCACACAAAAAATGGTGAATTGTTTAGGACCCATTTTGGAAAACATTCAACTGGTGGTGACAAGGGGGAATGGTTGCAAAAAAACATCTTGTTGAAATCATTGGTTCATCATTCTTTAGCAACTAATAATTAAAAAACATATGGATCATGGAACGTCAATGCAATGTGGTGGATCACCATGCCTAAGCTCTTGATCAATGACTGGGGGTATCCCCAGTCGTCATCGTAGGTTTACGGGGGTCACATCCATGACGACTGGATGATGCAAGGGGGTACCCCCCCACTCCAAACAATGACCAAAATGTGATGTTTTCAGCACAGGTTTAAAAAAAAACCGTCCGGGATTCTTTTTTTCCAATTCTTGCTCCATGTTGAACACTATCATGCTCTACCCAGAATCTTCAGTGCTTGAGTACATCTCCAGGTGTGCGCGTTTTGCTTCATGTAACCCACGAAGATGTCTTCCGAGCAACTTGGGGTCCCACCATGGGCTTGTCTCATTCCGATGGTTGACGCTCATTTTCCCCATGAAAGTTGTTTTTTTTCGAAAACTAAAAACCGTGAATCCGGAAGTAAGAAAACTACGCCATGGAATCGGAAACCATGCCATGAAATTAGAAATTTAAACTCCTGAATCGCACACCGAAATTAACCCCAAAGAAGCCCTAAAGATAATTTACTGTACATTTGTCGAGTTTCCGACGCGGGGTTTTTCGAAAATAGCAGCCTATCCGCCATAAAAAATATGGACAAATCAGGGGATAAATTCCAGGCCTTAGATGACAATCCGGCTTCATCCCTTCCCCCTATTACTGTCTCCCATTTTTTGAAAAAAATTGGACCATTTCAGGCCGGTGAATGAGATTTGACTTGAGCACCTTTCAGAAACCAATTTAGAAATCAAGGTCCCATTTGAGGGTTTCAATGGGTTTCACCCCTTGAGAATAAAACTAGTTGGTTGGAGGGGTTATTATTAGGTTCCCTGACAATAGTTTTAGTTGTTTCAAAAGGTCGTTTTTTTTCATCTTTGGGGAAAGCTTCCGAATCCAATTTTGGGCAAGAGTCTAATTAGATGTCAATTTTGGGATGTTTCTTCGATTTTGAAATGGATTTGATGTGGAGTTGTTGTTTTTGAAGTATTTAGTTTGATCATTAGACATTAGGGGGAAGCTTCTCACCCCAATACAACGGTTATCCGATAGGCAGCCTCCATGACGCTGGCCCTGCTGGCCCTGGCCCTTCTCGTTTCTACGGGCCTCGGCAACATGGGATCGGGATCGTTGGAAAAGCATCTGGATCTGTCCATTTTGAGGTGTGAAAATCTCCATTTTTATGCTGACTCTGAAAATCTCAGTTTTTTGGATGGTGATATGTACACTTGAAAATCTCAATTTTTATGTTATCTATGGTTATCTAATGTTATCTAAGTTATCTTCATGTGTAAATGAGATTTTCAAGTGTGACTCATCTGAAGGTAGCCTGTTTCAGACAAAGCCAAATGAACCTGGCAGGGTGTTTCACCCTGTGATGCCACCATGCTTCCAACCAAGTCTGTCTGAAATCTTATAGTCTCAAAGTCCTCACTACAATAATCAGTGCGTCACAAATACTGAATCCTCACTATAGATTCAGGTCCTGTCTTATGTCAAAAATCCATCAGCAGCTTAGTTCGACGGTCAACAGATCTTCAACAGTTCAATTCAACAGATATTCAACTCAATATCATTCTTGAAATTCCCTCAACTACTACTCAATTCAACAGTCAAAAATAATTCAACTATTCACTGGTTGGTGGTATAGCTACCCCGAAAAATCATGGAGTATGACAAGTAACAGTTGGGATGACATTCCATTCCATTCCCAGGAAAAATCAAACTGCCAGGGCACTAGGGACGCTCTGCCCAGGCCGGGATCCGGGAGTTCGGCCTTGGTTGGTTGGTTGGTTCCAGATGGCCATCTCCCACATCCATAGAATCCATAGATGATGTCCCGTTCAACCTCCATTTGGCGATTTTTGAGTTGATGTTAATTGATGTTTCTGGATTTCTGGTGATTTGGTGATTTTTGATGTGATTGGTTGTTTGGCGTTAGCCACCCCGGATGTCCTTAGAGGTGAAGCTTGTGCCTGGTTTGGTCAACAGAAATCACCACTCATTGGGAAAAATGGTGAACATATGGGAAGATATGATTTAACCAAGATGATATGGGACATTGTCTTATCTGGCAGTAATGGACTGAACATGTATACTTTTCTCAGGTGCATGAAAATAATGTTCCAAAGCCTGTAAAATTTAGCGTTCCATGATAGTTTCATAGGGGTTCATAGAGTTTTATAGCCACAGATCAAGCAAAATGAGCCTGATAGCACCCCTTCGATCATATGGCTGTCTGTGAGTCACCGGGGGGGTTCCCCGGATGATAGCCACCCAGTCATAGCTGGTTGGATGTTGATTCACCCAGTAGTAATTTCATAGGCAACAAACGACCCATCCCCAGCGATTTCCATGGTGGATCTACCTGCACCTGGCGCCTCCAGCAATCAAATGCTCCATGGTCTTGGTGTAATCCCCCTTGTTCAACTGCTGAAATCATCTGAAATCCCCATTCCAGAAGAGTTGAAAGATATTGAAAGATAATTTTTGTCTGCATAAATCCTCCGTTCACTCCGTTCGTCATTGGATTTTTTGCGCCAGAGGCTAGCTGCTTGGCACAACTTTGACCCATCATTGTCCCAAAGTCAGGAGGGACTGAAGTCAAGCTCAACATCTGCCGGCACCTTACGTCCAGCCCTGATCGCACCAGGGTGAACCCCAGAGCCAAATGGTCGGTGCTGCAGTTAGCGCTACTAGAAAATGCTGGAAACTACTCATGACATCTCCTGTCGACCTGCATCAAGCTACGGAAAAACCTTCAAACTCACCGCGCACAATCCAACTTGGCAAGTAGGGAACCCTGAAATTGACTGTTCAAAGAAGAAATGGAGAATGTTTTATCACTGTGATTCAAAAGCCTCCTGCGTTTTGAAACACCCAAATTGCTGGCTATAAATACTGTACCATCTGCGACAGCAACTTGTGGTGATTTCGCTCATGGGGTTCAATACCAAAATAGTCGAATTGAGGATGATTTGGGGTTACCCCGAAAATTAACTTGGGAAGCCCATGGAATTTCCCAATATCATCAGCTTGATTCTACACTTATGGAAGATGATCGTCACATCAGGCAGTACTGACAGAGCGCCAACCACACGAATTCAGCTGCCCGAGGCGTTTCCTCGGTCGCGAATTGGGTGCAGCGGCGGGCACAAAGTCTTCGATGCCCGCCACGGGGAAGGTCGACACGCCGAAAAAAATTAGGGCAGATCTCGCCAGGGTGAGGCCGCAGATTTCACGGAATATCACATACCCTCCGGTAATTTAACATAGCTATTGAAAATGGCCAGTTATAGTGGATTTTCCCATTAAAAATGGTGATTTTCCATAGCTATGTTAGTTTACCAGAGGGTAGAGTCACGTCAGAACCTTCTTGAATTGGCAAGTTTGGAAAAAGTATGAACTTCCGAACTACTACGCTCCGCAGCCCAAGCAGAAAGCGATGATCACCATTGGTGACATTTCTCTCTGTTACCATAAGTCATAACATGGCCAAGTCTAAAACCTTGCAAATTTGCCAAGTCTAAACTTCTGAGTCTGTGCTCTCCAGGAATATTCGCACAAAAACTGGCATTTTAACCTAGCAACCAAAGCGTGACTCAGAGAAGTGCTCAAGTCATTGGGGTAAGAATTGGGGAAAACCCACTGATGTCAGTGCCCAATAAACTGGAGGATCACTTTGGGCTAACTTTGGAAAGCTCCAAATTTCTCCAAATTGGGTGATATGCCATTTATTGATCATTTATTTCCCATTCTATCGCCAATTCAGTGGACATTCAAAGTGTAGAAACGACCCTGATTTTTAAGGTTCATCCCCCTGTTGAAAAGGTGGCTGTCTCGACTTCCCTTTTTTTGTTTCCCGGTCGAAAGCGTCGCCGAAATTCGGCTTGTCGCACTTGGCGAAATGACCCGGAAGATGACTTCAAGGAGATGATGGACAGCATAGGGATATTATTTAAGTCCCGTATCATGGTGCTTCATGGTGGAGAATGATGGTTGATGTTGGTGATTTTCATGGTGGTGATTTTCATGGTTCATCGTGGTGATTGATGGAACATATTAACATATCCTATAGGGGTTCCTAAGTTATAGGGGTTACCCCAAATCATGGTGACTTGGGGCCCATTTCAGTCAGGCTCCATTGCTATTAATAGGATATAATACAATGGGTATTTAATGGTTAACCATAATAGGATATTGTTGGAAAATGATATAATTCATATGCAAAATTCTCCATTTGGAATGAAATTGCTGATTAATCATGGAATTTGGGGTCAGACAAACCTGTTTCTTATGTTTCTTTCTGGTTGTTTGGGATTTTTAGAATCTGCAAAATCCATGTCGCGTTTATAGGGGCAATCCATTTCATAAGCCGTTGTCCAGACACGTCAGCGGTTTCTCTGCCGTCAAGCCACCATTATATTTTTTTGGGCCAAGAATGTTTCATCACCTGCCAAAAAGGGGAGAAAACTGGGGGATGTATCTTCCCCTCAACGTCTATCAAAACAATCACCTAGTCATACCGGACCTAGTCATCTGAGTCGCTTCGCCAGGGCCCAAATCACAAGTTCAGCAACGCCGCTGTCGATGGATCCGCTATTATTGGGGAAGGTCGGGTTCTGCCAGATTCCTCCCAGATTCCTCCAGTCAGAAGGTAAAAGGATTGTTTTTTTAGGGTAGTTGTACAAGTTTGGGTATATTGGCCCTACATCGTGTCCAGACACTTGTTCCATTTTTTGATTTCAGTTCAGAAATACAAAGTAGCGGTAAGTAGCGTAGCAGTCACCAGAGATGTCAATGTTGAGCGACACTAATTTTTTGGATCGACAAATTCAGTCCAGGTCCAGCAAGGTCCAGCAAGGTCCAGCAGAACTCAACGAAAGCCTTTCGAAATTTATAGCGCGTACGTTGTATTAGCACTGTGGGGTTCACAGTTTGCCACCCCGAAGACATTCCTTGGGTGGGGGGATCTGCCGCGGCATCGCGCCCTTTATTGCGCTGGGCCGATCAGGGATGATCCCACTATCCCAATCCTTCCCATCATCCCTGGCTGTAAATTAGCGATGGAAGAAATTTCCAGAAGGGCCTGGTCTCTGAGCGGCTTACGATGGGCAGTCTCCCGTGAAAAAAAAAAACGTCATGGCCGTTGCTTAAACATCAGTGTCCAGTTCCCTTATCTGGGCAAGCAATCACCGGGATAATCTACCAGTTTTAGTACCTTGGATGGTTGAATAGATTCAGACTCACCCCGTTGATTCATTAGGACTTTTTTTTATTGATTTGCTGCTAAAATGGCATCCTCCCAATTTTGCACAGACGCTTCTTAGCATTCACTCAAGTCCGCAGGGGAGTAGCTGCTAAACTGATGAGTCAATAATCAACCGTACTCATCCGTACTCCAAATTTGTCATCATGCATCATCAAAAACCATGTTTTACGGACTTTTGTAATTCAAGCCTTCCAAATGTTGTACATGTCTTTGTGTTTGTTATTGATTTTTGCACACTCAAATGGGTACTCATTGAGCTTCAGAGGCCACCTCAACCCGAGCGCCCGAGCGCCCGAGGAGACTTCTCTCCTTGGCGAAACTGGGACCGCCATCGAATCCATCGAGGGGTCCGAACTGTCTGCGGCACATCTGTCCGCAGATTCCAGCCTGTGGCCTCCAGTGCGCCGAAAGGCCGAAAGTGGCCGAAATAGATGGGCCAAAATGTAACCCAGCGGGCTGGACTCCGGCCATGGCCATGGCTGGACTTCTGTTCCGCCTTCGCATTTTCAACAGCGATTAGCGACGTCGCAAAAACCGCCGCCGATGAGGTCACCCTTTGTCACCCTTTAAGGTCATCCCCCGACCATCTCGGTATGACAATCCTCCCATGGATTGCTTGTTTTTATCCAATCTTTGACCATGGCACTCATGATATAAATTGATATACTAATATGATCTAATATGTTTGGGTGAGGTTCAAGCCATTTTTGGGGCTGTGCGACTCAAACATGCTCAAAGCAAAATGTGGTGTTTGCAAAACGACCATGCAACAAAACGACCATGCAAATCTGGATGGCTCGGAAAAATACGCAATTTCTGCGCATCCTCCCATGATATCCTCTGGTAAACTAACGTAACTATGGAAAATCACCATTTTATAGCTGGGTAAATCCACTATTTCTATGGCCACGTTCAATAGCTATGTTAGTTTCCCAGAGGGTATGTCCAAAAAAAAGTCATACAGCACGTAACGTAACTCCCCCGGAACCAAGGTTTCCAACACCGTCATTGGATCAACATGGATCACCATCCCCAAGTCCATCAAATGGGGAAAATACCATGGAAAACCCTGGAACCTTGGGATTTAAGGGCGTTTCCCGTAGGAATTTTCAGACCAACCCGTATCATATCATATCATATCATTTCATATCATATCATATCACTTGCATGTGTATATATATATATCGACATTACATGACATAATATTCCGATGTATATATAAGTATATAAATATATACACATCTTTCTGTCCCAAGATTATATCCGCTTATATCAGGACAAGAAAAATCCGATACTGTACCTCATCGGGACATCAGAAAGTCAGACTGACACACTGCACGCTTGGCTTCGACACGCCTTGCGAAAGGGTCCCACTTACGTACATGCTGCGCGAAAGGGCCAGGGTCAACAAATGGACAAACAATATATCATTATCATAATTTTGACGAGTTAGATATAGTTAGATTCGATAAAATAGATAATAAGATATAATATGATATAATAAGTTTGATTCGATGATCATGATCATTACTTTGGCACTCTCGCTGTTCACAACTGACTTCACTTGGCTTTCGCCAGCAGCATCTGTTCCAAGTGGGACCAGCGGTTGACAAGTACAAGCTATTAGCCTCCCACAGATTGTAGGTATGTTGTGCTCCATAATCTACAAGGCCTATGTACAGGTCATTTGATGTGAGCTCCTTGTGTTTCTTAGTACTTTTTTCTTTGCGAACATCGGTTCGCCATCGGGCTGGATGGCTGCCATGCCATGCAGCTGAAAAGTTTGCCAAAGCTGAGATCCGTTAGGGGATTCCCCCATGGAAAGCCATATACACCATATCCATATGGTCCAACGCTGACCCTCGTCGATGGTCGCTGCAGTTGCAGAACTTTTTTTGTGTCCCAAGATGTGCCAAGAATAAAGTGAGAGAGAGAGAGAGATCATTCAACATTTTACTTGCCAATTCAAATGTATGTATGTATGTATGTGCATGTGTGTATACATAATATATATATACATATATATATACATACATATGTGTATATATTCATATATACATATGTATAGCATATACATGTATTATATATATACACACAATGCATGTAAACTTAAATCAATAAATCTATCTATATATAATATAATATAATATAATATAATATACTATACTATATAATATAATATAATATAATATAACATAATATAACATAATATGACATAATATAACATAATATAACATAATATAACATAATATAATATAAAATGATATAATATGACATAATATAATATAATATAATATAATATAATATAATATGACATAATATAATATAATATAATATAATACAATACATATATATATATTATAATATATATATAATATAATTCTGTATAATAAATAGATTTATTTGTCTATAATCATTTATACATGTAATTCTATGCCCGTCATGAGTTAACCCCTGGAAGCAAATGTTTCATCAAATCTCCTGTAGCCGTTACTGTCCCGACACCCCGACAGATGCCACACCGTTGGGAGGCAGAAGTGGCGAACCTCACCGAACTCTGACTGCACCACTAAAATGGGATTTCAGCACCCAAACTTAGAGAAAGAAACAGGTAAAACCTGCCCAAATACGGCCAAAAGTTCGAGAAAAAACCATGGAAGACGCCACCCAAAATGTGTATTGGAAAGAATGTCACTGGCAAATCGTGGGAAACCGGATGATATGAGAAGAACATATCGGGTCCTGAGTAAAAATGTCCGACCCTTTCAGCTTGTCAATGTTGGTAATGTGGGTAAAACAATGCCATGTTTACCATCCCCCACGGAAAATCATCATAAAAAATATAGGTGGTATGTCTACTTACCATTCCCAGTCATGGGTGGTAAGTTTATGGCATTGTTTTACCCACATTACGAAGCATGCGCTTGGGGTCACTCCATAGGATCAAGTTCCATGAACTCACCATCTGCCCCCCTCTCCAAGTGTCTCGAGTCAACTGGACTCAGAAAGCCACAGGCTGCTGCAACTTCCCCGGCACCAAAACGGAGGCTTTGATGAAATCTGCATGAAACTTAGATGTTTACCCCACGAAAAAAATAGATACTTGCTGTTGGGCGGTCTTTCAAGGATGGCAAAAAATGTCCATCCCAAAGACAGACCACAATCAAATGGAAAGTCCCAGCCGTTCGACGCCGACAATGCTATTGGATTGGCTGGCAAGGATTTGCGAGGTTTTTTGATTGGACCTTCTCGAATTTTCACATGTCAGGATCTGTAAATCATGGCTGTTCGCGTATCATCTCCTTGATCTGATGAAATCTGATGGTACCCTCTGGTAATTTGTTACATAGCTATTGAAAATGGTGATTTAGTTCGTGGATTTACCCAGAAAAAATGGTGATGTTCCATAGTTATGTAAACGTTTACCACAGGATATATTTTTCTCTTTCTTCACCTCGCAAGTCCCGGGCCGCCGGAAGCCTCCGAAACCTGGACGCAAGATGCGGATCAGTCCCTTTCTGAAAGAGACGTGGTCTGAATTCCAGAGCCAGGCAGCTGCTTTTTTCAAAACGCCTCGCTCCAATTCACATGAGTCCTGATGCAAAATTAGCGAATCCGTAAGTTTGCACAAGCACATGATGTGTTTTTTGATGGGAAAATATACTGCAGCCAAACACAGCTCACTGGATCTGATCAATCATTCTGTGCGTTCTTTGTGACCAAAATCATGGGACGGGTCACTAAACTAGTCATCAACCGGATCCAACGGGGCCAGTTTCATCTTCCTCTAATCATGAACTGAGAACTCCAAATACAATGGTTACAATGGACATACAGATCTTTTGTGAACTTCTTAGGCCAATAGCAATTTCATTGCTTTCCTCTTTTACTGTTGGTTTTCTCGCCATCCAGAGCAGCTGCCCCTATGCCCCGCAACTTGCAACTGCCACTTCATCTCTACAAACTCTACAACGCGGCAAATGTGGTGCAGAGAGCGTGATAAATTTCACCTTCTCTGCCAAGGCAATCTTAGCCATTAAATTACCTGCCAAGACTCGTCGCGGGAGTAACATGCCTGGTTTGTGCCTTTTTTTGCCTATGGCCTGGTTCCCACTCAACACACATGAGAGCCTCATGTCTTTGTTGGGGAAAACTGGCCCCACCACAGATCCAACCTCCATCAGGCAGCAAGATACGCAGGGCTTGCCTTGGCTCCGGTGAGACCTTTGGGGACTGCTGGTTGAGCCCAGTCATGGCAGTCTGAAAGTCAGAGATTATGATCCCATAGGGATACAAAACCCTCAGCCCCAAATCATGGCATCGGCATTGACAATTGCTTCGACGGCTGAATCACAATCAATCACAATCAGTGACCAACCCGGAACAATAAGGCATTTTTGCATATACTGTATATATATATATGACTATTATTATTCATGCCTATACAGCTCCTCATTTCAGTCTGATTTGTCGTGACTATACCAATGGCCACAATTCTTTCGGCCACTTTCGTCAAGGAGCTTGAAGTCCTCTTCGAGCATCTCATCGTAAGCCTTGGCCACATATATATATATATGTATATCTTATACATATTTTTACATATGTGTGTATATATACATATGGGTAAATTACAATATTTCACTAACTTGAATTAAGGCCATTTTGGGATGATTTCTCTAATTAACCATGATTCCAGTGAGGTCGCAGTGAGGTCGTTATAATTTACCCAGAATATAAAAGTATATGTATATATGTATATATGTATGTATGTATGTATGTATGTCTGTATGTATGTCTGTATGTATGTCTATGTATGTCTATGTATGTCTATGTATGTCTATGTATGTCTATGTATGTCTATGTATGTCTATGTATGTATGCATGTATGTATGTATGTCTATGTATGTCTATGTATGTCTATGTATGTCTATGTATGTCTATGTATGTCTATGTATGTCTATGTATGTCTATGTATGTCTATGTATGTATGTATGTATGTATGTA
>Ga0126342_10012939_pt1 | contig 14839 bp, 9 predicted proteins | sample Cyp1metagenome_FD_92528 | JGI IMG/M metagenome (GOLD analysis project Ga0126342, IMG submission 92528) | Coral microbial communities from Lord Howe Island, Old Settlement Bay, Australia - Cyphastrea 1 metagenome | ecosystem: Host-associated > Invertebrates > Cnidaria > Coral ... | reverse complement strand
TTTTTATGCATTTTTATTTTTTTTTGATGCGTGCTGGATATTTTTTTTTGATGCATTTATATTTTTTTTTGATACGTGTCTCATGAAACACCATGGAATCACCATGAAATCCACTCAAATCACCATGAACCCATCATTAAATCACCATTGAATCACCATGACATCCTTGGTCTTTGGTGAAATCCCTTCATCCAGCGCTACAGGGACCTGGCCGACGAGCTCACCGGCGGCCTCACAGCCCTGGTGGCCGGCCAGGCCGGCTTCGCAGGCATCAAGCGCGGCGGCCGGGCCGTGCCTTGACCCGGGGGGACGTGTCTGGGGACCCGAGCGGGGACCAGAAATGTTCGAAGGTCCCAAGGAACATAGGATCCATAGGATCCAAGGGTCTGGTATATATGCTAACATGAATGGGGTAGATTGATGGGATCCATGTTACCATGTATATATATATATATATATATATATTGATGGTAATGATAGAATTTATACCTGTTATATATAGTGACCGTAGTAACCAAACATGTCTATAACTGTTATAGTAAAAGTTACAACATTTCTATAACTGTGATAGTACATGTAATGTTTGGAACAATAACTGTTATAATGTGGTGACATTTTTCTGGTTATATAATCATTGATGAACGTTAGATCACGTTAGTATATAGACTATAAATTAAATAGACATTATAATCATTAGATACTGTTGGTATACTGAACATGTGGCTGTTACATAACCTTATTATACTGTTACAATGACTAACCAGGGGACTATAACGGTTAATGGGTATAATGGTTAGTATATATATATATATATTATAATCATTGTAAGAGTATAAGATACATTATACCCAGATGGTTATGTAACAAATAGTAAAATTCAGTGTGATCCAAATATAGTACAACCAGATGATTAATATTCGTTATTAAAAAAAAAAAAAACATTGTGCCGGATGGCGATGTAACAAACTATCTTGATTATTAAGCATCTAAGTATTGGGGTACTCCATGACTCATAGATGTCATCATATTTTAAACATAATGATTGGGATTTTTCAGTATCAACCGAATGGGAATATGTAAACAAAAAGGATACCCGATGGTGGGTCGATGGTGAGTTCGTCATTAACCATGAACCATCAATATTATTGGATTATTATTGAATTAATAATATGATAGTTCCTGATAGTTGATGTTCATATTTATTATTAAGAATAGTGGGTTTGGAATTACAGTAGAATCTTTGATAGGTGATAGATAGTTACATGCCCCTCGGAGCGCTGTAGCCCATGATGATTATAGAACTATTTAAAATTTACATACTATGTTAATGATTAACTACCGACAAGCCAAGGTGGTGACCCCAAACGATAGATAAGTTGCTTTGCAACTATCTGAGCTATGGTTTATAGTAGATATATAGACAATTGCACTTAGGAATTTATAAACTACCCTCTGGTAAACTAACATAGCTATTGAAAATCACAATTTTTAATGGGAAAATCCACTATAAATGGCCATTTTCAATAGCTACGTTAAATTACCAGAGGGTAACTTATAGGGGTTGGTGGGTATCCCGCAATCATCGGAAATTGGTCACCATCAATGGGACAACCAATGGTTTGGGGTACCCATAGTTTAGGAAACTTCCGTAAACAGGCATTTTTTGGGGATTTTAACTAGCAAAATATGAGGGACTATACTTATTTAATAGGGGGTGTCAATATATATATATAGGGATTATCAACCATATTTTGTTTACCTTATGAGTAGGGTTTATTGATAACCCCTGTTGGTTGATGATGATAGTCATTTAATAGGGATTTTAAGCAGAAAAAATATGAGGATATACTGGTTATATATATATATATGTGTCATACACCGATGTTTCAACCCGTTTCAACAATGTGCTTCAAGGATTCTATCCACATGTTTATTGGAATATTACTGGAATTTTTGATGGGAATGTAATGGGATTGAATGGGATTGTAGTGGGATTTTGCAGGAATATCATGGGATTTCATGTACATGTCATGGACTTTTATAGGAATGTACTGGGATTTAATGTGAAGATCAAGGGATATAATAGCCAACAGTAACTATATGAGCAGGCGATCTCCGGGTTGATCCAAGAGTTGGGGAATGGGGAATTTTGGCCTCAACCAACGTGTGGTTTCATCATCTAACATGGGGATAGAATGGGGTGTGTACCAATGATTTGGTGGTTTTCAAAATTTGTTTATTTGTGCAAATAGTGTGAACCCTGGATACAGTTCGCTTGATTGATTATAAAGCAGGGTATCAATTTTAGTAGTAATTGATCGTTATTTTGGGGGTCACCCCCATTGATAGTCCGGGTTTATTAATCCAGGGTTTACATTAATGCGGATTTAAATTGATTTAGCCCTAACATGTGGGGTGTAGTATGGGTATATCAGCCCGGTGTTTCCAAATAGGCGTTTACCAACCGGAAACCTGGAGGCTTAGTCAACGGAGATTTTGTTCTAAGCTACAAACATTTTGGTGAACGATATAGATGGAGAGTTTACGCAGATATTTACGGGGAGTGTACCTCCCAAAGTATGGGGTGTAATCGGCATGCCAATGGACAATAATAATAGATTTGTTTTCGCCCTGACAAATTATTGGTCTATTTTGTGGTTCCAATCATCAACGATTGGGATTTCCAGCTGATGTATGCCACAAAAAAGGCACAGGTCAGGTGGTGTAGGGGTATCATATAGACGGAAGTCTGGAGGTTTTACGACGCAGATGCTTCACAAAGAGCTCACTCAAATGCAAGCAAACATAGACAGGATTATACCCTCAGGTAATTAGTATAAAACTATGGAACATCACCATTTTTAATGGGTAAATGCACTATAAATGGTGATGTTCCATAGCTATGTTGAATTACCAGAGGGTAAACCACACAAATAGTGGTAAACGCTGATTTCGATCTGGATGAATTGTAAGGTGTTTTCACCAACCAAAAATTGGTATACCTTACCCATCAACATATGGGGTACAATGAGAATAGAACCAAGTTTATCAATTTAATTTGATGTCATTCCCCATAGGATCCCTGTATGGTATGTATGCTAACATTGGGGGTATATTGATGGGATCCATGTTACCATATATAGCATACATGGATCCTATGGGTTCTTAAAGATGGGATGTAATATGAGTATACCAACCATGTAGCTATATCGGATTTGTGGCTTCAAAGTTGTTTTAGCAATTGTAAATCTGAGGTTTAACCAACCAAAAAAATGTCAAAGTCTTGACAAACCAAAACAGTATCAATAACTACAAAAATGTGGGTGAACGCAGATATAGGTTCATAAATGGGAGTTTACCAACAAAAATATGGGATAGATGCAATATAGAACATTTAGAGTTCACGACCGCATGTTACAATTGAATTATATTACATTTTTGGGACTGACTAAGCCCCCAAACATTACACGTCATCATGGATTATCCGAAGTCATTTTTTACGGCCCTGACATCAGTACCTCGGTGATCCTGGAAAAGTTGCCACCGTTGACCGTGGCAGGGGTACACCCAATGCCTGAAAGCATACGCATTGTCGATGGTTTTTTGTGCTTAAGTACGGTCTGGTAATTTGTTACATAGCTATCGAAAATGGCACATACTATGATTTGACCATGGCACATCTGATGATTGGCACCAAAGTTCCTGTTGATTGGCACCCATGAAAGAAGAATCTCTATAGGGCAATCAGTATAATGGGATGCGATAGCACCCACGGCTTTTGTTTATTGCTTACTTGCCTGGATTTGCTCAAGATGATTTGTTATTTTCTCAATGGAAAACCCACTGCTTGGTGAATCTATCGTTTATGTTTAATTTGTTGTTGGGGTCCCTTAAGCAAAGCCAAGTTGGGGTTTACCCTATGTTGATCAAACATAGCAATGGACAAACCCCCATTTACAGATGAATTTATTTTATTTGTGTATAAACCTCCACTCCATTTATAGTTTTTGGGTTATTTTTCAGCCACGTTTGATTACCGGAGGGTAAATCAGTTTTTTTTTATTTAAAACCCATGATGGGTTTTATGTTGTTTTAATCCATATTCCCAACTGGTAACTGGTAAATATTCCCATGCTGAGCTTTCCCAATGTTGATGGAAGTTGGGTGCAGAAACCTGCCGGGAGCTCCCAGATCTTCTGGCGCAGCGGCGACAGCGACGATGAGGAGCTTGCGGACGCAGTGCCGGCGCCGCACAGCGAGCTGCTGAGCAAGAACCGTCCCCAACCTTGGAATTTGGAAAAAAATACGGGAATACTTTGTGTCTTGCCTAAGCTCTGTAACAGTGGCACGAAGTAGGGCACCATTTGGTGCACGAAGAACATCGCAAAAAAGCACGATTTGGTGCACGAAGAAAACCGTGAAAAAAACTTAATTTTTTGGTGCTCCATTTGAAGCATGTTTAGTAAGAAATTGTTTTAACGACTGTTACAGAGGTTAGGCAAGACACAAGGAATACTTTGGCATATTCTCATGATTATATGGGGATATATTCTCATACATATTTGTATAATATATATATATGATATTCCCATATCATACCATAATATGATTATGACTATATCATACAATTGCGATATGTATGTTTGATCAACATGGTGAACCCACCGGTAATGTAACAGTTAGCCATTTTTCAACATCCCCAGCCGTGGAAAACGGTAGTTTAATCCTTTAGGTGTTTTGCTTTTTCAGTGGACAATCACCAGAACCAGTTGGGATATTTTTGGTGGACTACTAAAGATTAACCATGTAATACCATGGTTCTGCACATAATTACCATGGTGGTTGCAAGCAATTTTGATACTGCACGATCATCAGGGCCCTGATCATGCAACATTGGAGATTTTTTGGCCGCTACAAATCTGAGAAATCGAATGCGCTGAAGATTGGAGATGGCCGAATTAACTTGGCTATATCTTTTGATCATTTTGGGATGAATCTTGACATAATAATGGTGATATATATATAATGGTAGGGTAGGTTTATTTTTGTCTTAACCATCATTTACGATGGTATGTGACAGATAGATATATAGGTATGGATCAAAAACGATGCTTTTTATGATGTTTTATTCATATTGAACCAACTTTGACTCAGCAAGCTGAAGAAAGGAACGCCCAAGACCTTCCCAAACCACAGGGGCCCCAAACGCGTCCGTGTGAGGCTCTCCGAGGGCGTCCAAAAGGTCTACGTCAACGATGAAGCCTTTGCAGCCATCAAGGAGGGTGGGCAGGCGCGTTTCAAATGTGAGGAAAAATGGGAAACATGGTCTATACCCTCTGGTAATTTAACATAGCTATGGGAAATCACAATTTTAAATGGGAAAATCCACTATAAATGGCCATTTTCAATAGCTATGTTAGTTTACCAGAGGGTAAATGGGAAAACAATGGAAAACACTCATCTAGAAAATCGGCTTTCATGGGAAAATTGTGTTGTATAAATGGAAGACACTCATGTTTTGTTCAAGACATTCTTAAAATTCATCAATCCGGAAAAATGTGAGGACACATATAAATCTATCACAATTATTTAGCTAGATAACAATTTATACATAACCAGATAATTTGGTTGTTTAACCGTTTAAGCTTGAAATTTTGTTCCTCGCAAGCTGGACCTTTCCGGCCTTTAACTCGTTGCAGGTGTTGGCCTGGGGGTCCCGCTCCGGCGGAGGCTTCATCTCGGAGGACGTGGCAGAACAGTTGCCACTTGGACGGTCGGACAGGTTAAGAGACACGGGGGGGTTCAAGGATTCTATGGTCCATTTGATTGGGATAATAGGATTTAATGGGAATATAAATATAAATATATATATATACACGGAAATTAACGTCATTTAAATATATTCGTATATTTAAATGTAGTTACCGCATATATATATATATCCAAATATAAATGGGAACATCATGGAATATCATATACATACATATACATATATATATATATATGTACTGGGATACATAATAGCCATTTGATGGGAATATACTCCAACTTAATGGGAATATCATGGGAATATATAAAATTGATATAATTTGGGAATATCTACTCCAACGGGAATGTAATCTGATTGTTTTAAGAATGCAATGGAATTCAATGGTAATATGAGGGGATTTTTTAGGAATATAATGGGATTCAACGGAAATATAATGGGATATATAGTAGCCAACTATCTATTTGAGCAGTGGCTGTGAAATGTGTGTTCGTTGACCATCATAGGAGTTATTATATTGTAATTAATAATGTATATATATATATATCATACTACAGAATAGAATATATATTTATTCTATTGTATATATATACTATTGTATTATATATAACACAATATACATATATATATATAATACAATATATATATAATACAATATATATATATATAATTTAATATTTATATATATATATATGTGTGTGTTCGGGTTTATCATCCATGAAGAGGAGATTACTTCATAGAATTACATAGGGTTGCGAACACCTCTCTCCTGAAGTTTGGGAAGTGCCTTTTTTTCATACATGCTGATACAGAATCACACCTGGTATACAATCATCTATCTTCCGGATCATTCATATTAATTTACTATTTTACTATACTATCTTGTGGACTCATGCCAGTATGAGTCCATATCAACTGTGAGACCCTAGGACCAGCAGATGCACTGATCGTCAGTAGTACAGGATCTCCCCGTGACCATGCCAGGAATCTGTTGGTAGGCCCCTTAGTGAGGAGAAAACCGGGTAAGTTAAGCATTTTTCGGATGTCTGCCACAGTATTTAGTACGTCGCTTGAATTGGAAGTGGAGAGTAGCGGGAATTCATGTAGAATCTGGGATCCCGCAACAGTGGAATGGATGCCCCAAGTTCAGAATGTCTGGTTCCGCTTGATGTTTGATGGTCTTTGAACTTGCTAGATCTGTTTTATAAGCTGTTAAACACTTGGTACCCCAAGACCAGTGAAACGCACAAAGCTAATAAAATTAGGGACCCCAAGACCAGTGAAACACACGAAGCGAATAAAATCAGGGACCCCAAGACAGTGAAACGCACAAACCTTACATCCTTATAGAATGAACCCAGATCAAACTTCCAAACAATGACACCTTTTTTTTTGGGGGGGGTGGGGTTTGTCTAGCTTGGGTCCTTCGGTTTATAAACAATTTGTTGGTTTTGTCTATCTCGGGAGCCCAGATTTTAAAAAGTAAATACGTGGCCTAGAACTTGGATTTAGATTCAGTTTGATTCGATAAGTATATCCAGTGACATGCTTATCAAATCTGAGCCCGGAGAGAGGTGGAATTCCCAAGGGGATTATTCTATGATATTCCCAAAAAAAATTACAGTACATCCATGTGCTAGAGATTAACCAATAGATGATCACTGATGATTTCAATCCAAAAAAAATGGCTATGCTCAATGGATTGGTTTAAGGGAAAATCTACAGGAAAACCCCCATATTTAATGGGAAAATCTATGGTTTCCTGTAAATTTTGCCTTAAACCAATCCAATCATATGCACCAAGGCGGAGTGGTGTGAAAAGCATTACGCACACGGCCGAAGCCTTCGCTGCGCTGAAGGACTGGTCGATACTGGTCGGCCATTGGACAGACATGGCGGGTTCCTTTGGGATTGGAAAATATACCCTATGGTTATGACTAACATAGCCATGGAAAATCACCATGTTTAATAGGTAAACCATCTATTTCTATGGGCCATCTATACCATGGCTATGTTAAATAACCAGAGGGTAAGTCATTTCAGCATTATGATGTGTAATGTCGTTGAAAGGTACGATTCGATGTAATTGTATCATTCATGATAATCATCCCAATTGTCGGGATTTCTTTTCGGGGATCCAGGATCCAGGGGTTTGTTTCGCTCAAGGGGACTATATCACGCGTTTTGTTTCGCATTCCATTATGGGGTACCTGCGTTCAATCCAAGTTTATTGTTGACAGTGAAAAGATTTGCACAGATTGGGTAATGTCACTTCCAGAGTCACAAAATGACCATTTCATTGGGGGGAAAACCATGGAAAACCAATTGGCCAATTTCGCGGCACGAGAAGACAGAGGTGTCAGCATGAAATGGCACGATGTCCAACAGTATGTCGTAGAAATCGTTCTGTTGGAGTATGGGAACCACATTTATTACACGGTACTTTTTGGTGATGCGAAGTGATTGTGAAGTTTTGATCAAACATGTTTTGACTTTGGATTCGAACATTTTTTTAGGATGTTTGATTCCAAATGGTGAAATCAATCACTTTGTTATTTGGATAGATTCACCATCTTATTCTAAACGGCATCCTGATAGAACAACATTTTGGACTTGTTGGTTCATCCCAAATCCCATCTGACTATCCCATGGCAGGAGACAGGAGAGGTGGTGACATGGGGCCATCCCAGCTTTGGTGGAAACTGTAGCCGCACCTTGGTAGGAGTTGACCCATAAAACACGAGCTTTCAAGGGGAGTTGGTGGATTCTAAGCAACAAGCTGAGATGAAACTAACTAATACATCTAATAGTAATTGTTATTACGATTTCCTATGTTGATAGTTATCAATTAGTAATAACAATTGTTTATATATATTTTATATTAATAGATTATTGTTACAATTATTTTGATTATGGAGATGGAATGGGTATCTCATTTTGGAAATTATGGAGTTCATCCCTCAAACATAGACCCAACTCCATGAGTTTGGAGTTGGAATTTCCTGGTTTCCTCTTTGGAGAATTGCGATGGTTGGGGTCTATGTTAGTTGGGGGAATGGAATTCCACAAAACATATTGATTACATAGACATATGATGTGGACAGATGATGTGGAACTATTATTTTTAGAATGAATGGAATGGTAATCCACAAGATGAAGAAAACATGGACAGATGATGGGAAACTAAGATGAACGAAGCGGTTTCTGTCGGACACAGTAAAGCTTCAAATTGCACTGAAGAAATGAGGCAACATATAAGTAATGTGTTACCATGAACTTCAGCTGAGATTCAAACATTGACCTCAGGTTTGCAGCCGGTTTAGCTGAGTTTCTGGAAGGCATAATGGATGCTTATGGCCGGAATCACAAGTTTTGTTCACGATTTTCAAACATTGTTTCTTGAAATATCAATTTCCGTATCTCAGTCTATCAATAGACAAGTATATGTGTCAGAGTCATCTATCTATTGTCTATATTAATATGTATGTATATATATAGGTAATATATATATATATATATTCATTCATATATATATATTCATTCATATATATATATTTATTATATACATATATATGTATACACATTACATATATACACACATTACATACATATACACACATTACATACATATACATATGCACATATACATATACATATACGCATATACATATACGCATATGCATATACATACACATAGACATAGACATATACATATATATATACATACATTAAATACCATATATATATATACATACATACATTAAATACCTATAGATATATATACACATATACATACACATATACATATACATATACATATACACATATACATATACGCATATACATATACATATACATATACATACACATAGACATAGACATATACTTATATATATATATATACACATACATTAAATACCATTTATATACATACATACATTAAATACCTATAGATATATATATACACATATACATACACATATACATATACATATACACATATACATATACGCATATACATATACATATACATACACATACACATAGACATAGCCATATACATATATATATATATACATATATATATACATTAAATACCATATATATATATATGTTATATTATTGTGTGACATTTTGGGTTTTGTGGCTTGGATTTTCCGGTTGTTCTTTCTTTCGCCAAACTTCGGAGGTGTCGCCGAGCAGTTGGTGGATGTGGTGTCCATCACTGGCGCCTGGGGCTCTGGAGGCCTGTGTTTTCCCATGGGAAACCAGGGGAAATCTCTGATTTTCGTTGCGGTTATGGGAGTTAAGTAACTAAGTATATGGGATACCCTCTGGTAATTTGTTACATATTGAAAAATGGCCATAGAAATAGTGGATTTACCCATTGAAAATGGTGGATCTTTCCAGTTCATTATGTAAACCTTTACCAGATGGTATATACAACTGTCATTAACCCATGTTATTGATATTTTCCGATATTGCACCGTGGGAAGTTCGGGAGTTTCATATAGTTTAATGTTTATAATTATGGGATATGGATGGTTTAACCCCCATTGTAAGTCAATAGGCGTAGAAATTCAGTTTCTGTTCTGACCCAAAGTAATTGTAGAGATATCCACTACAAACTTTTTTTGCCTGGTTATACACCAGTTGTATAAATTTCGGGAGGCGTCCGGGGCAACGGAGCTGACATGGGCTGATCACTTTGAGACAGATCCATTTAGGGATGAAGCCAGCATTTTAATGGTGGCCTAAGTTGGGCTCGATCCTCGGAGTTGGTTTGCAAGTGGCTTAACTTGTTGGTTTATGTTAGATAGATCTATTCTATAGTCTATAGTACTGAGGTTTATGTCAGATAGGTTTTTTGCAGTATTCTAGTTGGATGGGACTTTAAAGCAACTTATTTATTTGGTAAGCCTGTATTGTTCCTGTGTATTTGTGTTTTTTGAAGCCAACTCTTCTACGGTCTTCTGACTTGATCATTTTTTTCCAGCTAAAATGTAGCTAACGGTTCTGGGGGTGACCTATCCCCAATTATATGGAGAGATCCTGTAGCGGCAATGGAACAATTGTGTTTGTGACAGTGAGCTTTACTATAGAATTCATGATTTGTCATTTCAGTATTGCATTGCAGCAGGTTTTAAGGACTTGCACCAAGCAGTTCTGGGTACGCCTTTGGACTGGCCCAATTCCAGTGAATACCTGTTAGCCACTTATAGTTCACCTGTTATTGACATATAGACAGATCCGCGTTTGCTATCCCAATGTTCGCGTTGTTTTGTTCCTGAAATCCAATTTGGCTTTCCTCCATGTATAGCCATGTTGATAGGCATGTTGATAGGCATCATGATGATGATGATGAACCATCAAATTCAGGGCTATCCCATTTTCAGAAATGCTTGGCCAAACTCCATTTGGTGCAGACGGTGCCTTCGCAGCCCTGACGGCAAATGGCGCCTGTGTGACGTGGGGCTCGTTCGGTGCAGGCGAGAGCTACGGATGCGGGGCGTCAAGAGCTACGGAACGTTTTATTTGGGGTGCAGTTCCGGTTATAATAGGTGTCCGGATATATTGATATATATATATAATTATATAATATATCTATTGTATATATTGGATATATAGCAAAGTTATAGGGGTTATATCATATTATATCCCAGATTATGGGGGTTCTTACATGTTCTTACCATAGTTATGCCATAATGTAGTACCATGCAATACCAAGTGACACCCCCACCGGGATGCCCAACTGAAAAAAGAAGGTGGATTTAAGGAAAAATGTTGTGGAAATATCTCTTGTTTTTGAAACCAAAATGCCGGAAAATTCAGTGTCCTATATTTCATGAACTTTGAGAATTTGATATCTCAAGCTTAGTGCTAGAGATACTTGGTCCATTCCTGCGGCATCATGGCACGAAAGCATGGCAGGCCCAGAAAAAGAAAGGCAGAACCAAACTTTCGTCTTGGTAAGCCGCGGAGCTGGCGCCCCACACGGCGCGACCTTTGGTTGGCAGGCACATGCCCCGAAAGTGGGGCCTACTTGAATCTATGTGGCGTTGTTGTCACATCTTCTCTGCCTTTGAATCACTGAAGTTCTCCGGCTGCAAGGGCATGACTTTGACCTCAAGAACGGCACGTGCAGGGTGAAAGCATTGAAAACTTCGAGGGCCTGTCACCACGGACATCTTGAGTACAATCCTACCGTTAGTGAATAAATTAAAAGCTACTGGAATGAGCAGACAAATTGGGTCAAATTGGTGTTTCTTTGATGGGGATATAGTGGGGTCCCATGATGGGGATATAGCGGGTTTTATCTGGGGATACTGGAACTCATTGATGGTTGAAAACGTCTGTGGATGATGATCCCCACCGAGGGTTTAAACCACCAAGCAGTTGTGGATTCGATCCACAGAACAAAGAGCTGATGGCCTTGAGGCCCTGATGGGTAGCGAAGTAGGAACCATTTTTTCGGGGATTGGATTTTGGCGCTTCATCAAACAGTGAAACAGTAACTGGTGGGTGGTTTGGAACATGTTTTCCATATATTGGAAATAATACTCCCAATTGACCAACTTATATTTTTCAGAGGGTTGACACCACCAACCAGGATAGATATTCAACTTCGCCGTATTATGGATGGGGTAAACTGCCGGGCAAACCATCGGCCCAGCGAGGCTACAACGGCCAAGTCATGTGGTCAGATCTGGCTACAACGACGGGACAAAACGAGTGGACATTTTAAGTGGCAATGCGAATAGTCAATCATATCTTGATTTACCCTCTGGTAAACTAACATATATAACTATGGAAAATCACCATTTTTAATGGGAATATCGGAATATCCACTATTTCTATGGTCATTTTCAATAGCTACGTTAAATTACCAGAGGGTAACCTTCAAGAATTAGTTCTTGGATGACTTGGATGTACTAAAAACACATCAAGTGGTGTACTGTGTCAGAGTTTATCCCCTTTAAACCTCACAAAACCCCAATTTATAACCCCCATTCATCCCCATTGATCCCCATCAAATTACCATGAAAAATCCCAATAAATCACCCTGAAATCACCATGAAATCACCATGAAATCACCATGAAATCACCATGAATCTGATGAAAATTCCGTGGCATCGCCAGGTGGAGACTGCCGCGAGGTGGCCGAGCAACTGCGAAGCGGAGTCACCTCCATCAGCAGTTCCTGGCGGGAATTACAGCGACCTCACAACGCAGATTTTTTGGGGGGTAAGGTACCCTCTGGTAATTTAACATAGCTATTGAAAATGACCATAGAAATAGTGGATTTACCCATTAATAATGGCCATTTTCAATAGCTATGTTAAATTACCAGAGGGTAAACCATGGATTAGTGGGGATGAATGGGGATGAATGGGGATTAATAGTTGATTAAGTTAAAACCATGGATTAACCAATGGTTGACTGTGTTAACTTGCCATGTTCAAAAATTGTGCCAAGATATGCAGTTTACAATTCTAGTCAACTGCAGTTGGTGCACATAAACTGTCAGAAGATGACAGTGCCCTATCGTGGATCTGCACAGATTGGGCTATTGGGCTAGTAGGATCCACAGGAGAGTTTTCCTTAGACGACCCTTGCGGAGTGTAGCTCCATGTGTGCTTGCTCCTGCATTGGAAATACCATGGGTTTTGAAATGTTGGAAACACATACAGTTTACAGGGATGGACCAAAGTGATGATACATCCATTCAAAGGCTCGTGTGCCCAATGCCTGCGATTTTGATATGAACAGCAGGGTATTTTTTTAAAAACACAGGGAACCAAAACTTCCTGGTTTTGATATGTTTGATCATAAGTTCATGTGTGCTCCGCAGCTTGTTCAACAACTAATTGATTTAAGATTCAATTATAGTTGTTCATCTCTGATACTAACAATTATAGCTATAATGTTTCAATGATATTCACCTTTCCCAACTGAAATGGCAATGAATGGAATATCCACATCTTGCTCCATATAGGCCATGGCCGTCAAAAATCACCCCAGGTGTTTTTTGGCGTAGAACAGTCATTTCACCCACAAATCTTCCTGATTGAGGATTCACGACTAGCGTTTGTTTTTAAAACAAATCGTGTTATTAGTGCAACATTTGACCCAGTGATTATTGGGTGTTTCAGTTGTCACACGTTTTTTTTTTTTAATCAATCCAATTTTAATCTGCAATGATTGGTATCTATTAGTTATTATCAAGTATCAATCAGAACTAATAGATAATTCATCATTCCATTAGTGATTAGTGATTATTAAAGTATCTATGAGTGATTAGTGATATTACTATCATAAACAATAATACACCAATTAGCACTATTTTCTAATTATTCAATTATAATATAAACACTATTATCTCATTAGTGATTAGTGATTGTTATGATAGTACATAATGTCGCTATGACTATTATGTATAATTATTCCAATTCTCCAGTCATGGTTGGTGGTTTCAAACATGTTTTATTTTACATTTGATATATGGGATGTCATCCTTCCCATTGACTTTCTTCTTTTTCAAGATGGTTAAAACCACCAACCAGATAGTATTATCTATCATAAATACACGATGTGCGATAATAGTATTATCTATCATAAATACATTCCAATTAATATTAATATCCATTCATATATTAATAACCATTCATATAAATATTACCATTTGGTTATTTAACATAGCCATGGAACATCCCTTATAAATGGAGGTTTTAATGGGCCATTTTCATCCATTTTCCATGGCTATGTTAGTCATAACCAGAGGGTACACCCCCATCTTTACTTAGAGCTTGACTTGATGTTTTTGTTTCCCCCATATTTCCCTGAGGATAAATATTAAGAACCATTAATAACCATTAATAGCCATTAATAACTGATATAGTTGGTATTCATAGTTGGTATTCATAGTTGGTATTCATAGTTGGTATTCCAATTAATATTAATAACCATTCATATTTCCCATAGGATCCATGGTGCTGGTATATATGCTAACATTGGGGGTATATTGATGGGATCCATGTTACCATATATAGCAGCACCATGGATCCTATGGGC
>Ga0126342_10012938_pt1 | contig 14840 bp, 15 predicted proteins | sample Cyp1metagenome_FD_92528 | JGI IMG/M metagenome (GOLD analysis project Ga0126342, IMG submission 92528) | Coral microbial communities from Lord Howe Island, Old Settlement Bay, Australia - Cyphastrea 1 metagenome | ecosystem: Host-associated > Invertebrates > Cnidaria > Coral ... | reverse complement strand
TAACAACATGGGCTCCCAAGGGTAGAGGTTGTTCTCATGCAACATGGACTGCCTGAGGTGATCTCCATGTCGCATGTCGCATGTCTACACGCTTGTTATGAAAAATTCCAGTTTTTTTTGCGTTTAGGAATTGAAGTTCATTAGCTACTCAACAAATGGGCAGAACAAGAAAACGCTGTGAGGGTCATGCGAAACACAAAAAAGCAGCGAATGAAGAGGTGAAAAACAGCAGGGCCGTTACAGGCGTCGTGACCTTGTTTTTATGATGAATCAATATGAAAAAAATGGATAAACATTCTTCATAATGAATGGTGAATTCAATGGGATTTTTTTCATGGAAATCATCTCGCATGGGCGATGGCGGGCAATCTGCAGAAAATGACCATCCCCCAAGATGGGTAACCCATCGATTGCACGTGAATATGTATATATATATTATATTTAATATATATATATATATTATATATTATATTATATATATATTATATTATATTATATATTATATTATATATTATATGTTATATTATATTATATTATATATTATATATTATATTATATTATATTATATTATATTATATTATATATCATATTATATTATATTATATTATATATATATATATATATATGTGTATATGTATATTCTATTATATATATATGTATATTCTATTATATATATATGTATATTCTATTATATATATATATGTATATAATATAATATATATAATATATAATATATATGTAATATAATATAATATATATAATATAATATAATATAATATAATATACTATAATATAATATATATAATAATATATATATATGTATGTCTGTAAATTATAATACTTCACTAACCTGAAATAAGGCCATTTGCAGATGATTTCCCTATGGTTTCTCCTACTAACCATCCTTCCAGTGAGGGAGAACAGTGAGGCCGTTATAATTTACCCAGGTGTATGTATTATCTATATCAATTGGAGAAATATGATTAAACACATGTTCATTGATATCTATATCTATTTCTATATATATTTCTTATTGATATTGTGGATATCCATAGATGTGGACAATAAATCCATCATATGAATCATGGCCAATTTCAGTAACCCAGTAACCATGGACAGAGTATCCACTGAAAAACCATGGCTTCTATATATATATATACAGGCACAGATAGAATATGTAGTTATACTTGGCAAGTATACATGACTATAAGTATATATATATATGGTTATTTGTTTATATATATATATATCATGTTTTATATATACATATCTATTAGAGTTTCGCCCTGACCTTAGCGATGAGACCATGAAAAAAACTCAACCACGGGATGGTGGTTTTTCGCCTACCCCGAAAAATATGACTTCGTCAGTTGGGATTATGAAATTCCCAAGTGAATGGAAAAATATATTGGCCATGTTCCAAAACCACCAACAATGAACATGGCCCAAAAGATGTTCGGTGATGTAGCTTTTCTCTTCCGAATGAAGCAGATTTCAGAGGCTGTTTTGCCTCTTGTCGTGTGTCCATAGGAGATACCCCAAAATTGCAGTGCCAATGCTGAGCCATACCCACAAGTATGTATATATATATATGCATAAATAGACACGATCTATCTATACATACTGTAATTATCTATACATATATACAACATATCTGCTTAGATTTTACATACATGTGTGTACCTGTACATATCTATAGCCAAAGAGATAGCTAGATAGACTGACAGACAGACTGATTGATAGATTCTTAGATCGATATCGATAGATCGATACATGGATAGAAGGATAGATGGATAGATGGATAGATGTAGGTCTGACATGATACATGAAATTCATGTACCCTCCAGTAAACTAACATATTTTTTTTGAAAATCCAGCATTTATAGATGATTTACCTACTAATAATTGGTTGTGATTTTCCATAGCAAACGGTGAGTTTACCTAGCGGCTACCCAGGTGAACGCCGCGTGACTGAAGAGGATCCCCCACCAGCAGTGCCACTGAGGCATAGAAGTCCTGCGGGAAATCCGCCCAGGATATGGATAAATGTGTATGTGTATATATGTGTGTATATGTGCTTCTGTATATACATACATGTATTTGTATTCTGCATGTAAATATATATATATATAGTTTCATCAATATAATCATATAGTTATGTACACAACTAGTTTGGATAAGTTCTGTATGGACATATGCATGTATATGCAGGAGTATCTATCTATATATGCATGTCCATACTGGTTGGTAGTTTTGACTTGGCAGGAAAGAAATTGGTTCACTGGGATAATACATATATCTGGGTAAACTGTAATATTTCACTAACCTGAAAGAAGGCCATTTGCGGATGATTCCCCTTGCTAACCATCATTCCAGTGAGGTCGCAGTGAGGTCACTATAATTTGCCCAGATATAATTATAAATAAATATACATAATATGATATATAATATGATATATAATATGATATAATATGATATATAATATCATATATGATATGATATATAATTATAAATATAATTTTATATAATTATTCTATACATATATATATGTATAATTATACATAATTATATCTATATGGGTATGGCTCAAAACCTAGTGAACCTCATCCATCTATACCATGGTGAACTGTTAAATAACCAGATGATATATATATAGTGCATATGATGTGAATGTATATATATAACGATATATGCCTATTAGATTGACTGCTATGTGTATCTATTATACTCTCATAGTGTAAATATGATATACTTATAGTGTATATATCATTGATGATCATTGTATACTAAAGTGTATATGTGTAATGTGCACATTCCCTACCTTAACGGCTTCGAAAAAAGTATATCTTGGCACCTCTTGATCGACTAGCCGTCCCCATCATGATCCACTAGCATCCCCCCCAGCAGCCCCGCCAAGATAATGACCGTTTTGGCAACCAAAATGGGTAATTCTATAAGCTCCCTGGAAGCATTGCAAATCATTGCAAGGTAATCTCTCTCGACATACCTGACATAACCCCCAAAAATTGGGACAGAATTAGAGCATCTGAGATCCAAGGCGTAATTTGTTTCAAAAAAAAATTGGAACATCTTTATTAATCCCTTCCCCCTACAATATTCAGCCCCCAAAACATGGCGAAAATTGGGGAAAAAATCCAGCGACTGGGACGATAAAAACCAACACTCTTGGGATGGTGGAACCATCTCAAAAAATCCATCGAAATCTGGCTTGCGAAATAGGTCAGCAACTTGAAAAACATTGTCTACAAGGTGGTGCCTAGTTGTGTTTGTTGGTTTATCATCCCCATTAACTATAGTTATATCCCCCTAATCAACCCTAGATATTGGACTTATTTGCACCAACTTAGCCTAGCTAACTATGGGGCACCATCTTGTAGATCATTTAAAAAGGAAATTCAATCAGCGGCCAATCATTTGAAAATCTTTGAAAATCCAATTCCCATCGTTTGCACTTCCAATCATTGCATTGCCAAAATTTCTTGCTTCTTACTGCAAAAAATCTTTACGATTCCCATCAAAAGTCAGCAACGCCCTCGTGTTTTTTCCCAACGACCGAACCTTCAACTTGGATTTGCTTATCCCAAAAAAATAAAAATATTCACTATTATAGATTCCCCAAATGGTGGATGTTCCATTGGAAAAATAAAAAATCACCGACTCAACAAAGCCAGGACAAGGCCTGCACGGACACATGCGCTGATTCCATCAACCTCGCTTCCTCCACAAAGCGACCGCTGAGCACCAACCTGGGATGAACACCACGAGGATGGGATTTTTGAACCTGGGATCTAAGCACTTTTTTTAATGTCAACCCTGGATTAATAACCCCAAACGACTGTTTCCTTGGGAAGGTACCATTTATATAAGTATCAAATCATGACTGTTGGGGGAATACCCCCTAATTGTCATAAACCATGGTTTATTAATCCGGGGTTGACATTAATTTAATGGCCATTAAAAAAAAAAAACACTAGATATAGTGGGAAATATAGCCATTATAATATTATATCATATTATATCCATATATAATGGCCACTATATAATGATGATCTATAGATTTCATTAGGATTTTATGTCCAGACTATGATTTGGATGGGGTATACACTCCAAAGTCGTGGCAATTGTTTAGGACAAAGGATGATTAACCACTGGGTATCCTATTTTCGTTCAAAGCCAATGTGGAGAAAAACGGGAGCTTTCCGCCAATCGATCTTCATGAGGATAGTATGGGATAATGCCTGAAAAGGTTTGGGAAAGCCTTAATCTTGAGGGCCTTTAGGGAACAGCTGTGGTGACCATTGGGGATATAGCTCGCATGGATTTTGTGGCAAATTTGGGTCCTATCTCATACATGGGCTATGAGAACTAAACGTTTGAGTTACAGTAAATCAGCAACAATAGGGATTTGCATCTGTATATATATACAATAATCCAACCCGTAAACTACATCCCATTTACCCAAAGGCTTGCTATTTGGGTAGGTTTACAATACCCAAAAAAAGGATGTTGCCATGGATGTCCCAGAATTTTCGCGAAAATTTTTGAAAAAATGTCCCACCCAGAGTGCCTTTTTTTGAGTACCCCACATGTTTGATCCCACTGGAAAGGTCACAAGTCTTAGCTTCATGGCGAAATCTCATGGCGAAATCTCATGGCGAAATCTGCACAAATGATGTTCAAACCAATTGGTTTTTTTCTGTTGGTTTTCCTGCTAAAATTCATTGATCAACATATTTGACAAATGATGTTTAAATTACCCTCCAGTGGAAAATAATCCATTTAGTTCAATGATTGTTCTATTAAAATCCCCGCTGATTGGCGATTTCCCATATGTTTGATTACCAGAGGTTAGATAATATGAAATCATTATGAAATCCACATGTTTCATTGTCAAATCCGAAATGGATGGTAAAATTTTGATATAGATATATATATATATAGGTATATAGATATATATAGGTATATATATATAGACATATATATATATATATGGATATGGATTTCTATCAGATGAAATCCACAGGTTTCATGGTCAAATCCGTTTTTTTGAACGGTCAACAGTCCTGATCGCCGAAGCGGCAAATCGCCAGCCATCCCCAGTACGCAGGGACGCCAGGTGAAACCAATCCATAGATGACCTGAATTCAAGGGACATGTTACTGGAAAATGGAGGTAACATCATAATATATATACATAAATAGAAATAGTAATAAATGGACAGTTTTTTGGTGAAACATAATAAAATAATGATATAACATGATATAATATCAAAAATAACATGAGATGCGATAAGAATATATATATACGTGGATAATCCGATAGTATAACATAAGAACAGAATGATATACAATGATTCACAGATGTGCCTTGATAATCCTGCGAATGGAGATAAGACACCAAGGTTTCCCGTAAATTTTGCCTTTAATTCATTGAGATTTGGGATGTGGGCAAAATGCATGTGGAAATTTAAGCAAGAAACATGAAAGTTAACAAACAAAATATAAGGATCAAACATGACGGATTTGAGCATCAAAATGTGGGATTTAATTTACCCACCAAACATGGCGGTATGAACCAGCAAAGGCACGAAAGCATCACCATCGAAAGGGGTGAGTTCAAAAATCACATGAACATGAGTTTCAAATGCCCTAGTCTTTCGTTTTTGTGACTAACAAATATTTGAAAGCATCAAGTAATTCTTCATTGGTTGCACGAGTTTCATACATTCCTCGTTGGAGGTTTCAAACCCATCGAAACCTATGTGTTGGAACTTATCATCCTCAATCAGGAAACAATTTCAAAGGATTTTAAACCAACACCTGAATCACCTAAGCCTGTGTCGCAAGCATCACTCGCTCAAACATTGGTAACAGAATGACTTCACCATGTCATACCAGTGCGGACAGGTTTCAATTAAAGGTTTTCTCTGCCGCGCTCAGCATGGTTCGCTCGGGTCTGCGCCAGCCCAAGATCTCCTTGAGACGTTCTCTTGATTGAATTATAGATCTAAATCCTAGTCGTAGTTAAAATATCTTAAAATACTTATGTTCACCAACTTTCTTCACCAAATCCCAGTAAATCAAATCCTAGATCAGTTATAATCCCCTAGAAAAATCACCATTTTATGGAAAATACCTATAGCTTTGCCAAGCCTTTCAGCCTTCCGAGCTTCCATCGCTGATCGACCAGCCTTTGTCATCTCTAGCACGGTGGCAGCCCCGGCCAAAGCCGCGGCTGCCGTGTAGCCCGCAGAGACCGTCACGAAAACCATCACGGAGATGTGAGCTGAAAAGAGACCTTGGATATACCGGTAGCCAGAAAGATGGCTCAGACCCAAAAACAACATATTTTCTTCAAACATAGATTCCCCATGTTTGGCGGATTAACGAAATTGAACTGTGAAAAGGAAAGCGTCTTCAAAGCCAAGAGACCCAAAATGAAAGTGGGTCGAAATTTTGGGTGCGATTTAGGATCACGCACCAAGCGAAGCGATGGCGCGCCAGTGGCAAAGGCAGAGTGCCGGGCGCGTGCGAAAATGTGAAGTTTTGCTTCCCATGCTGTAGGTGACATGTCTATGTTTCATCAATATCAGTTGATTTTTGGATGAAAATGCAGAGCATCTTCAGGATCAATCAAATTTTATTACATTCATTACATCTTCTGCCATGCTTTGCTGCAAGTCGTGCTTCCGTCTAGAACAGCTGCGGGTATCGTACGAAAACGGTCATGAATTCACCCAGCGTTCACGGTCAGTTCTCACCAGATTTCGGAATTCCAGCAGTTTCATCAGGTGAATTTCAAGGAGGTTTAGCCCAGCGAGGTGCAAACCCGTGCGCCTATGAAGTTGCCATGATGAAACACAACTTGGGCTGTGACCTTGGAGTGTCAACTCGGGATGCAAGTGGGGTGAATGGTTGGGTATCTCCATAAATGTGACTTCACCCAGTGTGAAGTAAGAAAAAAACATATGTTATATATAGTTGGGGATTTCAGGTCAAAAGGGGGATGTCAGCAACAAGAGCTGGGATTCAAGTCGGAAAACTGGCTACGATTTCGTGGTGAACCGCCGTTACCCAGCACATCCCACTCTCATGTGGGGGATATGAACAAAGCGGAGATGATCAACCAACGTGCTGTGCGAAAAAACCAGCAAAAAGGAGGATGTAACCGGCCAAGATGGAGACAAAACGACCCTCTAACCAAAAATGGGGGGGATATCACCAGTTGAAAACTGAGATCTGCAAGATGGTCAGCCATTCAGAATGGTATCAGCCACTAGCCTGGTAAACCCAAGACCCATTTCTGGACAAACCGAGCTTTGAGGTTCCCAACATGGGTGGCCTCGTACAAACGCAAATACCATGGCGGCTCTGGCAATTCCTGACGCAGTGGGATTGTCATGGATCGTCCTATGGGGGAAAATATGGCTTCCTCTGATCGAATACCAAAATTATGTGGTCTATGAGTCTATCATGTGAATACCAAAATCATCATTTTCCCTATTAAAATTGCCATGAGGGGGGAGGCAATACCCTATTTTCAGACACACCCATATGAAACAAACAACTCATTGAGCAGCGGCGGACCAAGCTCAATAGGTCCCAGGGTTCGGGAAAAAAAAAATAGAACAGTGGAAATCCATGAAAGTTCAGTTATGTGCAATCAGTTTTCTCTTGTAATAATGGTGGTTTCCCATTCTATGTTAATTCCTTTTTTTCCATTCTATGGCAAAATTCCATGTTACCATTCCATGTTGGTTTTTTTTGGAGGATGTGTTGGAAAAAAATCTAGTCAGCATGCCAGCATTAATCATCACATGTTTATTGATCTAAAGCATGGATTTTTCTGCAAATTGGGTGCCTCAAATTTTGATGTTTCATAGCTTCATCATTTACCCCAGCCAGTGCACTGGCACATATATGGGTATGGGTCAAAACCTTGTACCCCTGTAGTTCACATCAAAATAGCTGGTAAATGGATGTTCATCCCCCTAAAAATGGCATTAATAGGTAGTGGTCCATACCCATATATATATATAAAAAGGGTAAATCCCCCAATTTCAGTCCCAAATCTAGGCCTTGGAATGTGATAAAAAGGGTTGGAGATGGCTACCCCCAGTGGTTTTTCAATGGGGTACCCCAAGTCCCATCACATGACACCGGTGTCCCTTTTTTTCCAATTTCCGCCTTGGAAATGGGATCGTTCTTGAAAGCCGCCACCTGCACCATCTGCAAATGAGGAAATTGGAGAAAACGCCATGCGTTCCTCAAATTTTGAAGGATAATCACAAATAAAATAAGGTATATTTAACATTTAACCAACAATAAGCAGCTTACCACAGGTTTTTGGACCTCTCAAACTCGCGCACACGATGGTCTTCGGTCTCTAGCATGGTGCATCAACGACTCTGAGAAGAGTTAAGGATGACTTCTTGGTCAAATGTATGTATATATATATGAGATAGATAGATAGACGTATATATATACATATATATATATATAATTAAATATATATGATGTATAGATATATATATATATATATATATGTGTGTATATAGATACATATATATATGTAAATATATATATATATATATACATATATATATGTGTATGTATATATGTATATATGTAAATATATATATATATATACATATATATATGTGTATGTATATATGTATATATGTAGATATATAGATATATAGATATATAGATATATAGATATATAGATATGTAGATATGTATAGATATAGATATATATATATAGATACATACATATAGAGAGATATATAGATATATAGATATATAGATATATAGATATATAGATATATAGATAGATATATATATATATATATGTACAGATGTACAGATGTACAGATGTATAGATGTATAGATATATACATACATTACAGTATATTTCAAGATATATGTATACATCACATATGTACTGTATATTTCAATATGTTGCCAGAAAACAATGTCATGCCGACAGTGGTAACTTTCAGGACCCCTTGCCTGGACCGATCCTATTGGTTTCTGCAAGCATTTACGCCCCATACTAATACCATACCTGAGTTTCTGCGTGCAAATCATCTTTACCATTCATGTATTCGATGTGTACACTGTGTTATACATGTGTATATCTTATACCTATAGGTATACATGTACTGTATTTAACGATATACATGCACATATAGGTCATATAGGTATACATTTACAGACACTCATATGCTACATATTGATCTTACTGGTGCTAAACGCAGGGAATTTTCGGGAATGATCCACTGGCTAGCTATCAATTTCATAATCCCAGCAACCCCCAGCAACCCATGCATTCCCTACGTTTAGCACCACGCAATCCAGGGGAATCCTGCTAGGATTCGCCGAGGGCACCGATGGCGCATGACATCGCAGATATAGATCTTGTCCCCAGCCCACCTACCACGGTACCACGGAGGGGGAAGTTCTCCTGGAACTACAGCTATTTTGGGTTGAATTTACTCTAGACCCAATGAATCCCGATATTTTGGCCGAAAAAAATGGATTCATTTGGATTCAGTTTGGGTGCACCTCATTTTACAGTGGAATCCATAGTTACCATAGTTGTTCTGATCAGAATCCATATTTCCCCACGACCTTTTCCCAGTTTTGGAGCAGCTTTGACCGCATCCGGAGATGCCCAGCTACATGACCAAATCTCCAAAATCACCATTTTTCTCCCAATGAAATCGATGCAAACTGTGTCAAAATCCAATTTTTTTAAATTCCAATGAAAATCCCTCATTCAATCGATCAACCCTCAAAATCCCAACTGTTCACGAAGGCCGGCCCCCAAAATTGGTCGTCCCCTGCCACCTGCTGCCACCAGCCAAGCTCGGTGTCAACACGCTGCACCTCTACAGTGCGAGACCTGGGCCGCTGAACAAGGTGAAGTCCCCTAGAGATCAGGGAAAATGATGGCTTTCACCAACAGAAATCAGAGGGAATTCATGATGATTTTACCGGGAAAATTATGTGTTTTGAGCATATTTAACTATATTTAAGCAACAAAAAATAGGAAGTTTATGAAATTTAGGGCTGACGCGACGTGGTGTTTACGTTTTTTCACTGGGGCTTTCATATCGTGGGACGCAACAGCAACTCAATGGATTGATTTAAAGGGAAAATCTAGAGGAAAACCATGTTTTTATGTGGTTTTTATCTGCAAATATAGGAAAATCTAGAGGAAAAGTTTGGTTTTATATGGTGTTTATCACCAAATATTGGAAAGTCTATAGGAAACCCTTTTTTTTATATGGTGTTTATCTCCAAATATAGGAAAATCTAAAGGAAAAGCTTGGTTTTTATATGGTCATTATCTCCAAATACGGGAAAATCTAGAGGAAAACCATGTTTTTTTGTATGGTGTTTATCTCCAAATATATATATATATAGTTCTTCCTGTAAAATTGTTCCATGATCCAAGTCTAGCAACAATGGAATAGAAATTGGGATAAACTTATATAATTCATAGTGGGCTATAATCAGACAAAATATAGCATAGTGTGGAATGTAAATAAATATTATAGATCATCATAGTACAAATATATAGTATAGATCACCGTATAATGGGTGGGATAAAATTGATAGACTTGGCACCCAATTGAAGCATATAATGTGGGATTTAATCAATAAATATACTGGTTTAATGATATAATGCGGATATTAAATACACATATATATATAATGGGAAATAATATGGGATATGGCACGTAAAATTAGCAGAAAATATGTGGGTATAAAGTATTGGAATATAATTACAGATGCGAAACAATATGGAATATAAAACGAAATAGAAATCAACTAATCATCCCGTTTTTGGGTGACAATCACACATATGCATATATACAGATATACGTATGACATTGGGAATGTTTATCTAACATTATCTAACTATGATCCCGTCAAGTCACTATAGCAATGAATGTGATGATCAGGACGTGACGAATATGGTAAATCAATGTTAATCATCCATATATGCTATATGATATGTGGTATATAGATAACTAACATGGTATAGATCATGTTAACAATGGTATATAGATAACATGTATGTTACTAACATGTTAACATATATGGATATTTGGTATATAGATAACTAACATGGTATATAGATACTAGTTAACATAATTCTAACATGGTATATAGATAACTAACAAATGAACAACATGATAGAATTATGGGATGATGATAACAAACCAGCAATATGGGATGACAATAATTAGCCAACAATATGTCATGATGACAATGAACCATTGTATATAACAATATAGGATACTGTACAATGTACCGGTAGTACAATAGGGGGGGTCTCTGAAAATTGGATACCCCGTTACATCTATATACTGGTGGTGTACCCATGTTTGCCCATGTTCAGACAGACCTATCTAGGATATAATATGGCATACTTACAACTCACCAACAATATGATATATACAAATGGTTACTTACATAGGGTTTCCCCACGAAGGTTCTTTGGGCTTCCAAGAATGAAATCATCACGTTGAATCTGGGTGAATTACAATAATTCACCAACCCGCAAGAAGCTGATTTTGAATGATTTTGAGGTGTCTCTCATTTGCGCCATTTTTGTTGTGAGTTACCAACCATCGTTCATTTGGGGCTGCAGCGCCCAAAACGTGATCATGTGCAGCTTGAAATGTTGACCCGATGGAAACAGCTCAGGTTGTTAATCTGGAGATGGCATTCATGCTTCTCACCATAACTTGAGAGTGGTGGCTCTTCCGATGACAACTTTCCTCCATGTCAAACCCCAAACCACTTCGAGGAGTCACCATGTGAGTGTCTCCAAGAGGATGTGGATTTGCACCGTAAATGACGCAAAGAAAACATAACGCAATGAACCGTAAACCTAGCCAAATCTTTCACATCGCATTGGGTGAACAAACCCCGTCATGTATCTTACCCGTTCACTTCTGGTATTATCAAAATAGATTCATTTGGCATATTTGTTCCCGTCGTTTACGTGGGGTTCCTGTACATTTCCCTTGAACCATCCAGAAGGTCCATCCCTTCAAGTCCAGTGGGTTGCAAACGTTCCCTTCAAGAAAAACAAGCATGGCTTTGTCTCAAAGTTACCCCCAAAATGCACTGGTGAATCATCATTTACGAAATAAAATGCCATAACTGGCAACTTAATCCCCCCAGGGTCTACCCTCTGGTAAACTAACATAACTTTTTTAGTGGGTAAATCAACAATAAATAGCCATTTTCAATAGCAAATTGTAACAAATCACCAGAGGGTACCTGTTGCATTGACCTTTAACAGCTCAAGTCCCAGGTACTCGTTGCCAGAGAAGCACAAGGAGAATTGATCATCGCAGCAGCTCTGGCGGAAAACGTGGCAAGGCCCCGTTAAGGGATCCCCTTAACGAATGGGCTCATGGAGATTTTCAGCCCCAGAAAGGCAGGAGGTCCATCCCCAAGTCAACGAGCTCATGGATGGTGGAGAGAGAAAGCAATGAGTTTTGGTCTATTGAATCGATTTAGGGTTCTGTAAGATCTTTTCGGTTATCCCTCTGGTAATTGAACGTAGCTATGGAAAATCACCATCCTCAAAAAAGGAGAATCAGCAGAAATCACCAGCGGATCATTGTCCATAGCTATCTTTAAAAAAAACAGAGGGTACTGCATCCCTCATAAAAAAAAAGCACTGGGAAAAGGACATATGATTCATCTGTGGCACCAGTTCCTTTAGCTCGGGAATGTTCAAGCCATCTACTGGTATTCTATACATTTTTTGGGGATTCAATCCATGGTATTGTTGCTTAAATGCCCGAAAAAAATGAAAAAGAAACTAGTATGGCTTTAGATCCACCATCAACATATCCATTTACCCGAAGAGGTCAATGATACGAATGATATGGTTTATGATATGGGGTTACCAATGGTTTATCCTAGGAAAATGATCCACAAATGGTGGTTGTGTGTCATTTCTATTAGCATATCTAGCGGAGGGTACCCTTTGGTTATTTAACATAGACATGGAAAATGGCCCATTTATAGATGCTTTACCTATAAAAAATGGTGATTTTCCAGGGCTATGTTAAATAACCAGAGGGTATCTCAAATGATTTAATCATTTAAAAACGTCCGTATGTTCCATCCGTATCTCAACATCGTGGCCAAGTGCTAGCTAACAGAGTAACTGAATGACTGCCCATGTCCGATAAACACTCTTACTATACCCCATATGTTTTTTGAATACACCTCCAATTATTGGTACGAGTATAATGCTATTGGCCATGATTTGGGGGGTTCTAAAAACAGGATCCTCCAAGAACTATAGTTTTTTCCTTTACCAGTGATTTTTACGGTTGTAAATCTGGGGTGTCATTCCATAAATGGGGTTATAACTGACCTTTTTTCCACCAATTCTGGGTTTTTTTTTCGATATTTCTTCACAAACCTCTTCAAAGTTCGGCCAGCTATATTCAGCTATTGGGATGATTCCCCGAAGCCTAACCATCATCTATCTGGGCAAATTACAGTAATTCACTAACCCGAAAAGTTCGGCCATTTGGGGATGATTCCTCTAACTGTTAGAGGAATCATCCCCAAATGGCCGAACTTTTCGGGTTAGTGAATATAAACCATGATTCCAGTGAGGTCACGACGTGAGTTCACTATAGCATTGTTGGTCAAATCCACCACTTTTAACCACTATTAATCATTAACAACTTAACTGTTAATTATAGATTAATGATCATTCCTCTATGATCCACTATTTTCCACTATTAACCACTATTAACCAACCATTATGATCCATTATTAACCACTATTAACCAAAAAAGGCGCTAGCCTTGATGACTTCACATCCAGCATGCGCCTGACAGCGCGCGGCACTGGAATTCAAAAAAGGCGGCCAGGCGTCAATGGGGCTTCCCATCAATGGATGGTTTATTTCATGGAAAATCCTATGGAAATGGATGATAAGTAGGAAGTACCCCGGGCACCCTCATGACTTTTTGGACACCTCCGGTAATATATGTGTTTTATTCATCAAGGGGGGTTAACCGTATGGTGACACACTTGATAGATGTTGGTTGTGAAAAGGAAGGATTTAACCATCAGAACTGGTGGATTTAGGCAGAAGCACATGTGAGTTGACGAACCAGGCAAGTCCTTTGGGTACCAGTGTGAAATGGGATGGGTCATAAGAAATATCACCAATATCTGTGTAAATATACAGTCAGTGGAGATGTCCAGATCCTGTGGCTTAGGAACAAACTCAAACATATGGATATGGCTCCAAATGGAGGCATCAACGGACCGCCAAATTGGACGATTTTAGTGTTGAACCATCTCAATATCGCAGACAATCATGTTGACCGATACCCATCTGGAGAATGAATTGATTTCACCGACCAAATACGACCAATATTGGGAGCACCATGGAGTACCCAAGTATTGGGCAAATGAGAATTCCCATTGTCAGATAGGGTCTCTGTAGACATAAATGCATGCAAACATAAACACAAATATACATACATATGTACATGCAACATATATAAATTATAAATGTATACAGTGCATGTGTATATATATTTACACACCTATAATTTACCTACATATATCTATATATATATATACACACACGTGCATCTATACATCTATATATTATATATGGATATTCACGTGTGTAAATTGGTAGCGGAGGATACAACCAATCAAGCAATCTGACCCTGTCAGGAAAATCAATATTGAATGAACCCTGTCAAATCAAGTGGATGATGACCCTGTCGATCAAAGAGATATGAATTG
>Ga0126342_10012937_pt1 | contig 14840 bp, 8 predicted proteins | sample Cyp1metagenome_FD_92528 | JGI IMG/M metagenome (GOLD analysis project Ga0126342, IMG submission 92528) | Coral microbial communities from Lord Howe Island, Old Settlement Bay, Australia - Cyphastrea 1 metagenome | ecosystem: Host-associated > Invertebrates > Cnidaria > Coral ... | reverse complement strand
CTTTCTGATCCATGAAATTTTAACAAATCCAATGGAATTCTATTAAGATCTAATTGACGTAAGCCATATCCAAAGTTTTATGGTTCAGAATTTTATGGTTCAGGGCCGTTTATTTACGGGTGTTTTTTGCAGGTACCTCCTACCTTCTAGGGGGGGGTTATTAATCCGGTGTTGGCATTATTCCCATTCTTCTCATCAAATCACAATGATTTTCTATCTCAGAAGTCGTTATCAAAAGGTTTTTATGTGAAACCCCCAAGCCCTCATTGGGTGAAATCCTCTACAAGTTCCATGCCGAAGAAAATAAAAAAGGCATCCCCCATGATGGGGCCCGCGTTCGAGCTCGCGGTCAGTTGCCTAAAAAAAGTGGCTGAATTCTATGGTTTATGGTAGATCGAAAATGATAGAACTACCCTCTGGTAAACTAACATAACTATGGAAAATCACAATTTTTAATGGGAAAATCCACTATAAATGGCCATTTTCAATAGCTATGTTAAATTACCAGAGGGTATCCTGCCTTTTTTAGGATCTAAAAAAGGCCCCTTTTGGATGACGCTGCGCTGCGGATGACGCGCAGCCGCTGCGCCAAGATGCTGCTTTCAGCTCCCCCAAGGAGATCTCATCCATGAGCTCTGCCTCATCCGCAGCGATCTTGCACACAATGGCCTCACACAGTCGGGCGGCACGGCATAAAAATCTCCCCACAAAAAGTTGGGAAGATCAGCATATAAAGTGGTGAATATCACTGATATAGACTATATCTATATATCTAGAGATTACAGCTAATGCTATATCGATATATTAAATACAATTCCGTCCATTACAGAACATAGAAAACGAATGCCTAAGAACAGGACGTGGTAAGCTCGACTGTGCATGGATAATATCACTGATATATCTATATCTAAATATAATAGCTAACGCGATATAGTTGATGGATATATTAAATACAATTCCATCCATTACAGAACATAGAACATGAATGCTTAGAACAAGACGTGGTAAGCTCGACTATGCATAGATTTCTGGAAAAAACAATGTAGGATCGTCTTAGGACATAATGTCAGTGACCGTCAGTGACACATATCAAATATTATCTATGTGCATATACAATACTTAGTGTGACTTTGTGACTTCGAAAAAACATCCATGGGTATAAGTTATAATAAGTCAAAACCCTGGTGCCGTGGAAAATATTGATAAAGCTGGCAAACAGATGTTTAAAAAAAGGTTTTGACTTATATCCATATTTTCCACATAGATAAACCTCAAAATATTGATAAAACCATATCAGATGGATAAAATATGTTTATCCCTCGATTTTGGTGATAAAAAGGTTTTGATCCATCCGATGGATCAACAATAGTTACCAATATACCCCATAGGTACAAGGTTGTGCCCTACCAGTTTTTAAGTTGGTCACCACCATGGGCTATAGGGAACAAATGTATCATAACACTAGTTTATTGGACTTATAAACCACCCCATAGATAGCTAAGTTGGTTTATAACTGGCTTGATTGTTGTGTTCATGGTGGGAGTATTCAACCAGTTGTAATTTGGTGTAAATAGCTTGGGTGCACCACCTCGTTCAGTACTCGGCATCAACCCCTGAAAAAAAAAAGCTCGTCACTTGGGGTTATTACGATGGTTTTCCGCCAAGCAGTTTCCACCCAATTCCAATGGTTTATCATTGATTATCATATGTGGGCCCCCCCAGTTATAAGTTGGTTTAGATTCGCCCCAGTAACTATAGTTATAAGCACCATAAACCAGTAACTATAGTTATTTGCGCACCATAAACCATAATTATTGGAGTTATTTGCACCAACTTAGCTATCGAACGGGGGCCTCGCAATGTATCATATGTTCATATTTTCATGTATCCCCGATGTTCAGACACACCCCAAAAATCATAATTCTTCATACACACATATCATCATATCCCCATGATAATACAACCATCATATTCTCATGGCATATTCCAGCATATTATAAAACTTGATGTGAGCAGTGGCTGCGGGAAAAAAACATGTTGATGAAATTGTATTAGATCATACTACAAGGGAATTATCATAATCCATTCTCACTGGAAATCCCAGTTCTGAAGCAACTCGGATTTAAATGGAATGCAATTTTGGCTCTTGAACGCTGCTCATGTGGGGATTTATCCGATTTATCGGTGATAAAACAGGATATACACTCCAATAAAACTAACACAGCTATGGAAAATGGCCCATTTAGTTCAATGATTTACCTATTAAACATTGTGATATCCATAATCCTTTCCCTCTACTACTAAACCCCCCCAAATAATAAACACTAGGGTCCGTCTCCAGTTTTGGAAATTTTGGGGTTGGCCAATTTGATTTTAAATTGATCCCCTTTAGAACACAATTTAAACATGAAGCTACCATGTCAGGGTTTCACCCCCTAATAATAAAAACTAGTCAACCCCGGGGTGTTTTTTTAATAGGGTCCGTCTGTTAAGGTCAAACAACAAGTATTTTATATTAATGGTTTTAATTAAATATTAGGGGAAAGCTTCGAAATCCAATTTTTGGCAATATCTTAATTAGATTTTAAAAGGAGAACTCATCGGTTTTGAAATATAGATAAAAATAGTTTTTTCTTTTTTTTATATTAGGGTCTTAAATCTAGTATTAGGGGGAAGCTTCGCACCCTAATAATAAATACACCCTAATAATAAAAACTACCTGAGGTGTTTATTTGGGGAGCGTTTAGCATTAGGGGGAAGGGATTGGCATGCTAGAGGGTAACCAAACATGGCCATTAAACATGCCTAAATTATAGGTGTTTTTCCAAGCTAGAAACCTCCATTGATAGGGAATGTTTGAGGACACCGCGTCGCGCGGGTACTACTCACATGTCGTCACTTTGTCCGCGCGGCTGTCTCAAAGGGGCTCAAGATCCGATTCGCCGGAACCCCCTGCCTCAGTTAGCGTGATGGGCCATGTGAAGTTTTTTACCGTGGATTGCGGATGTTAAAAGGGACGGAATTATACTACATCGTAAATAGTTTCGTAATCTTATGTGCACTATGCATATACATATATATATGTATGGTATGTGTGATTATACATGTTTTAAATACACCATTATATACAAATGGAATCAAAAGGATACCGAAAAAACGGGGTAGTCTGTTGCAGCCACCATGTGCAAAAAAAAATGTTCATCCGCCATAGTCTCAGGCATTTTGAGTCTGGATCAGCCATGAACAGAGTCTGCAAAGAACTCCAATAAGTGGGTGATCCATTCAAAGTGCCTGAGACTATTGGATATTGGAGTTTTGATGATTGGATTACCAATAAACATCAAAACTTTCCAAACCTGAAAGTAATTCTTTGATATTGCTGGGAACCATACTAACTATCAAGATCCCATATCAAACATCAGTGGATTGCTGAAAAGGCAACATCGGATGCGGCGATTTCCTCGATTTCCTGACCCCCTTCATCCAAGTCCAAGTAACTGGAGGCTGTCTGAGTAGACGTAGTCACAAGCCTCCAGAAGCATGATACCAAAGCGGCCCATGCTGCCGGTAGCGATGCCTCAGGCGAAAAAGGTCCAATGGGCCTCTCCAAATGGGCGAGCTACTCAAAGGGAACATCAAATCTACCCTCTGATTGACTAACGGTTTGCCATGGAAAATCACAATTTTTAATAGGTACTGTAAACCATCTATTTCTATGGGCCACCTATACCATGGCTATGTAACAAATAACCAGAGGGTACATTTATACACATATATGTGGACAAATCCATATTATTGGAAGCATGATTTTCGAACACACCAGGAACGGAAAAAAAAACACTGCAGTGTCTGGATAAATCATGGGAAATACGTTCATATTTGTCAGCGAAGCTGCCGAAAGCCAATCCCCAGTGCAATAGTGTGAGCAATCCAAGTCATGGTTACAGGATTTGTGATCAATGCCTCCAAAATTAGCTAGGTTGGTGAAAATACCTCTTAAAACTGTTGGACTTATGGTAGACATATCGACCCTATCAAACTAGTTGGGGTTTATAAACCAACAAACATAACCTGGGGGGCACCACAAGCTTTATCATCCCTGTGCAAATGTGCGAGGACCTCTTTCGTCAGCCGATGCTGAAGGTCGCACTGACTCATGGCGTTGTAGTCAAACATGTTTCCTTTAACCAAGAGTGCGTTGCTTGAATTGCATTAAATCCCTGTTTTGAAGCTTGTTTTGGTCCTCCCAGCGATCAACAAATTGGTCTGATTCATTAAATTGTATCTGTATATTCCCAACACAAACCACATGGTTTACCACGTGAGGGCGAACTTGCCCATCGTTTGGGGGATCCTTCCTTTTTATATGAACTATCACATGGTGTGCTGACTCATCCCCACATGTGCAAGCGCCCCACACTGGCTGATTTTTTGGGGGCTCCCGAAATAGGATATGTCAGAATCCTTTTATAATTTGCCAACTAATGTGTATATATGTCATAAAATGCTATAAATATATATATATATATATAAATATTGTATATATCCCTATCATCATCAACTACTTGCAAGCTGGTGCCCCCAGTTTGGTGTGTTAGTTTTAAACCCCACTTAAGTAAACACACATATATATATGCAAACAACTAGATCTATAAATGTATATCTGCATACCATAATGTCTGTCATTCTAGTTCACTCACTGGGCCATCAATATTTGACATATTTTGGCCCATTCCCCACACAGAGACGGCTTCACGACTTCAATGTAGGGTAGTCCATATATACATATATACAGTCCATGTGCAAATGATTATTACAAGTTATTACAATATTTATATATATATATTAAGTCATATTAACCTATACACAACCTATGTCATATGGTTATTGCCCACTGAACTAAACCCTTGTTATGGAAACCCAAGCTATGGAAACCATGGCCCATTAGTTCGATGATAAACTGTGTGATGTTCCAGCTCCACTCTGCTGTTTTGATGTTTCAATCCCCACGAAATCACCGCTTTGCATCACCATAAGACATCACCATAAGACATCCCATAAAATCATTAAACAAAATAAAAAATAAATGAAATCCCGATAAAATAATTTAACCCCCCAAAAAAAAACATCCATTAAACAAAAAAAACATCGGGTATTAAACATATTGTAACATAGTACCCAAAACTACACAAACTCTGCATGGTCTCCCAAAACTACTTTCCAGGTCCAGTCCAGCTGCCGTACACGGGCTGTGGAACCTCTAGCATGCGTCGGACCACCCGGATCCATCCACTGGACGAACCAACCTCCAGCATGGTCGAACCAACACATCAGGATCTGATGAGTCCTACAAGGTGGTGCCCCCAAAAGTTAGATTTGTTGGAGTAAATTGGTTTACCCCATGAATACTAGTTCGATATATCACCAACAAAAACCAGAGTTAATTATTGGAGCTATTTGCACCAACTGAACGCTATCGTTTGGGGGCACCACCTTGTACAGGTCATCCACAAAAAAACTGGTAATCTTTTGCTGGCCAATCATTATTTTCCATTCAAAAATAGAAAACAACTAAAGGGCTAAACTATCCATCCGTTGGGGATGAGGGACTACTACTATTACTATTACTACTACTACTACTACTACTACTCCTGCTGCTACTACTACTACTACTACTACTACCACAACCGCAACCGCAACCACAACCACAACAATTACACCTACGAGTACACTACACGACACTAGAGTTAGATAGACAGAGAGATAGACAGAGGGAGAGATAGAGAAACACAGAGAGAAGGTGACAGAGAGAAGGTGACAGAGAGAGTTAGAGATGGAGAAAGAGAAAGGGGGAGAGAGAGAGGGAGACTTAGAACCTCAACCACCTTTCGATCCATCAGTTAGTGGGTTAGCTCTGCCATCGAAGCATCACAAAAACTCACCTCTCCTATAGTTTCCTATCTTTAAAAAATCCGCCACGGCCTTGTGCGGTACTACTGGTATAAAATATTATCATATCTATGTATATATATATATATGTATGTATTGTATATATATATATGTGTATTGTATATATATATATATATATGTATACCTATAAGTGTATGTGTATATATATATATATATATGTGCAAATATATATATATATATATAATATTTTTATGATTATTATCATTATATCATAATATACAGTATATATGAATATTATATTATCATACATGTATATAGGTGTGTATATATAGATAGTAATTTACATATTGTACAGAATTGTAATACCAATGTATCCACACACCCATGGATCTTGTATACTGCATTGAAGTACCAGGTGCAGGAGTGGAAGTTCTGTCCACTCTACGATGATGTGGTGTGACTTTCTTGCCGGCCACTCAAGAAGTATCAAGAAGTCATTCTGCCATGGAAAACGGCTCAGGAAAATGGCTCATTTATAGCTGTTTGACCTACCAAAAACTAGCAGATAATGTTCAATGATTTACCATAATCCTTTTAAAAGGAACGTTTAACAACGGACTTGCATAGGTTCCAGTCACCCTGACAAGAACTACATGTCAATTATATATATATGTACACATGAGAGAGAGATGACAGGAGTATATCCCACAGATGCAGTGGATATTGTCTTTTTACTGCTTGCATGCCCTGTCTAGCCTATGGCTAGTATCTAGCAAAACACTATAGCGATTCCTATCCACCATCCGTCCATCTTTGTACCGTGTGGGGTATGGTTACCCGTCGACGGAAATCCCTTTAATGACCATTGTAAACCCCTATCAATCGATATCAATCGATTCGTAACCATCCCCCTATATGGGCAAACTTATCCAAAGTTTGACTACGGCACATGCAGAAATGTCATGTTTTTTGCTGCGTTCCTCTCAATCCGGGATGTGTGATTTCCACCCTCTCCGCATCTCTGTGCAACATGCTGCAATCTCATCAACGAAAAAACATTCCATTCTGACTATGACCTGAAAAACAATGAATCTCAGATGTTTTTTTGTTGCAGCTTCTTCTTGAATCGTTTTGCCATATGTTTATATGACATCCAGTTGCCACAACTCCAATCATTCCAATTAAGAAGACCAATTCTTCAATCACATCATATCACAAGCGGTGAAAAGGCTGGTTATTTTTTGGGGGCCCTAGAACTATTTGGTGAAATCTAGCCTCTTAGTTACTTAGTTCAAACTTCACTTCACTTCGTATATATCCACAACTAAATCGTTGGTAAATGGTGGTTATTGAAAAAAAACAATGTAAAATTCTCAAAGATAAAAAATCATTCTTGTTGTACATCCACCATATTTCCAGATGCTGAAATTTCTACTTCAACAATCTCCATCAAAACTTCGGGATACTTCGGTATACTTCGGAGACAGTATGGGACAGTATGGGACGGCCTCAACGGTCTCATCGCCACGCTTGACCTTCTCGCCGTTGCCGTTGATGCATAGAAAGATCAGAGGCACCTGCCGAAGTCCGGCCTCCCTGATCTCAATGAGCTGCTCCTGGCACCGCAGCGTGGCGCCGTGGCGCCGTGGCGCCGTGGCCATGTTTTCCATGCCATGTACCTTGAGGTTATGTCATGTATCATGTCTTTTTTCCTTAACTATACGTAGCACTTAGACCTGAAATAGAATGGCCATTTAGCGAAACTGGAATGGCCACTGATACACAGATATATTTATATATAATGGTGATGTTGGAATATATTGGGTGTGTCTCAAAATACGGTATACCTATGTATATGTATACCTCGAAAAATGACCATGTTGACAAAGAAAATATAAGACATATATATATATTTAAAACAGTAGATTTAGAGATACCATCTGGTTATTTAACATAGCCATGGAAAATCCCTTATAAATGGAGGTTTTAAGGGGGAAATCATCTATAAATGGACCATTTTCCATGGCTATGTTAAATAACCAGAGGGTGATCTATTTTCAAACACACTAAGTTGGTGATATGATGGGTGTATATTTGGCATATACCCTCTGGTAAACCAACAAAGCTATGGAAAATGGCAATTTATAGTGAGTTTTCCCATTAAACATGGTAATGTTCCATAGTTATGTTAGTTTACCAGAGGGTAATGTTATTGTTGGGGATATGATAAGACATGGGGATATATGCCAAGAAATTGGATGATTTTGGGCTTTGTCTTCACACAGGGACAAAAAATACCCAGAGCAAGGCATTGAATAGTAATTCCGATGATGACCTTAATACACAGCTGCAAGCATAGGAACAAACAACAACATCTACTAAGACTCTGTGAATCAACATGTGATTTGCATTGGAAATCCCAAATTGGACTCGTTAATTCAGTCGTAATTCCTGCTTTGGGGTACAAAATGCAAACATGACAAGAACACTTTAGACCCCCAAGATAGCTAAAAGCTAAGTTGGTCCAAAACTAAGCCAACTATGGTTTATGAGGGTTATGTATCAGTTATGAACCACCATAAATCAACTGCCAACTCAAAAACGACGTAAAATCGCAAAGGTTTTAACACATAGTCACATGATGTCACATGGTTTTCAGCGCCATAGCAACCCACATAACCCAGGTGTCCTCGATCCGTTGTAAGCTCTGACTTGCTGCAGTTTGGTCGACCATGATGGTTGCCACTCGCTTCTCCATGACTGGTCCACACATCTGAAACTTCCCTGGTCACCTTGGCTGACGCCTGGTGGTTTCACAAAACCAGGCGCCAGTTCCTTGGGCCAAAGCTATCCGAAAAATCACTGAATTTACATGTTGTGACTTTTTATGGGGAGATACACGGATATACCATCTGGTAGTTTAGCTAGCTATAGAACGTTACCAGTAGGTAAATCCTCGATGGGTAATTTGCCACTTCCTGTGCTGGTGCTGTCAGACCCTTGACTTTTGCTTCAAATATGCGTCAAAGCACCAGCCAACGTTGTGAGGTGAAATGCTCATGTGTTTTTTTTTCAGAAATATGTATATACATACATTTAAAAAAAAACATTCCTTTGTATATTGTGTATAGTGCAATATGTATGTATATATAAGTATATATATATATACATCGGGTAAATTATATGTGCCACGATAAAAACATCGTATACGTGGTATTAGGTCATCCAATCCATATGGGAATCTTTGCTATGGATATATATATATATAAATCCGCATTAAGATTGACGACCATCCCCCACTATGAGCAGTTCAGCAAATGTTTTGAGATTGGCACATAAAATTTCCATACTTATATATACATATATAGTTATTATAAATATGTATATATATATATTGCAGTATATATGTATATATACACTGTAATTTATATAAATGTGAAGGGTCTAAACGGGCCTAGCTACCCGTTCAACAGGAGGATCAAACATTCAGTAAGGCGGTGACTATGGTGCCACCGGCTGGTGGTGATTCCTCAGCTTTCTTCGGCACCAAAGTGCTTCTCCTTGGTGCACCAATGGTGGCAAATTGCAAGGCCAAAGCTTAACTCGTGGTGGATGTTATATTGATCATAAAGCCTATAAAAATACATGAATTTCACTCCTAGACCTCCAAAGACATCCTTTGGGAAAGTGATTTTTGCTAGGGTCCAATATGTCCAATGACCTCAGGAGTTCTTTCGAAGCCATAGGGGTATATATATATGTAAATATTAATATATGTACTATGTACCCTCCAGTAAATTAACATAGACCCTGCCAGATAGGGTTGGAAAATTAGTTTCCATTAAAAATGAGCGATTCTCAGGGTCTATGTTAATTTACCAGAGGGTGTATATATATATATATATATACATTGTGTTGTACTGTCTTGTATTGCTTTGTGTTGTATTGTATTGTGTTGTATTGTATTGTGTATAGAGGTAGGTATCTATGCATGTATGAACGCATGTATGCGTGCATGTATGCGTGCATGTATGCATATACACATTTTAAATGTGCGATGGTATGTGGACACTATATGTATTATATATAATTACATATCATGCAAACAAGCATGCGTTCTAAAAATTATACACTGCGTGGGTCCAACATCATGTTGACACATGACTACATTGATAAGATGTCAAACTCCATTTAGTGCTGATCCATAATATCAATGAATATCATATATCTGTAGGGGTACCTAAACAAACGGTCCCGGGTTTCCTCCCCAGTCAGTCGAAAGGCATCGGCTCAGTGGGTAAGGCCTTGGGGTTGGCATGACCTGAAACATAAGGTCTGAATGCGGGATGTCCACACTGGTGTACCCTTATACTACCATGGCCTTAAAAAAAATTGTCAAATAAGAACTTGAATGTTGAAGTGTCAAAGGATATGACTGTCTAACTACCAACTACATAGAAGATGTGTCATTTATCAGTGGAAAACCCTCCCAACCAGCCCATCTAGCCCATCCATCAATCATAGATCGTTCAGAAGCCTCATTTTGTGGTTGCGTGGTGGTTAATCAGGGGTTGGTAAATGTCCTAATTGAACATCATCCAACTACTGGGGGGTATAATCTCAAACAAATACTTGAAGCTGATGTTCAAAATCACCAAAAAAGGACATTTACCTTTTTGCTGTCAAAAAAAAAACGGTAAATGTCCCTTTTGGGTGATTTTGAACATACTAAGGGACATTTACCAAGCCCTGTTTTTGTTGAGCCCTTACTAAAGTTCGGGGTATCCAACTTGGGCCCGATTTTGATGGGGCATCCCCAAGTCCCAGAAAAGTTCTGTGGGGGTATATAACGTGTTTATCAGACACATATATATATATAATATATAATATATATATATATTCTATATATGTATATCCTAAAGGTCTGTACTTGGCAACTGAGAGTTCCTTTGCTTCATCTAATCTAAACTGTTTCGCCTGGCAAAAAGCCAGTCGTTGCTTGTTTTGCCTACCTCCAACATGTTGGGCCTCCGAAAAAAATCCAGCAGCTCCGGCCCGTTCACAGCTCGCCCATCGGGTTGAAACAAATCAAGTTGTTTCTGGTTAAATGTACAATGTGGGGCCCCCCAGTGATGTTTTTTGGTTTATAAACCCCATGAAAACTATAGTTATATTAAGCCATAGGGGTATATATATATAAAGATATGTACCCTCTGGTAAATTAAACAGTTCGACCCTGGCAGATAGGGGTTGGAAGACTAGTTTCCACTAAGAATTGACTATTTTCAGGGTCTATGTTAATTTACTGGAGTGTAATAATATCACCAAATAGAATGGTTTGAATGTGCATGTATATATGTATATATATATATATATACATAATGGGTCTTGGATTTGCTTAAGGCCCTCCCACTAAAGAAAAAACTTGGATTTCCCAAATGGTTGGTTTCCCATTGGGAAAACACCAAAAAAAACAATGACTAAACAATCCCATGTGAACTGATATAACATAATACTAACATACACTAACAACAACGATATAGTTTGAAGAAACATAATATAACGAAATAATAGTCATATCGAAAATGGTGGTCAAATCCTATGAAATGATCAATGGATTGGTTTTAAGGGAAAATCTACAGGAAACCATATCGATTTTCCCACTAAATATGGTTTTTTCCTGTCAATTTTCCCTTAAACCAATCCATTTTAATATTACCTTTTTTTGGGGAAGAAACTTCCATAAATCCGATCTATTTTAGGTCCAGCGTCGGGACGTCCTTGCTCACCAAGTTTGCGACTGGATCCACCTGGCCAACAACGCCAGAAGAACGATTCACCCATTGCCAAACAAAGAATGGCGTGCAAAACATGGTTAACCATGGATATTATGGAATAGTATGGAATATGAATGATAATAAAAAAAAAACAAAAAACTAATAATAATAGTAATAATATGTGAATATATATATATGTAAAATATAAAAAATAGAATATATATAGTACATATATACATATATATAATGATATAGTATATATAATAATATTTGATATTAAATATAGTATATATAATATAGTATATACAATATAGTATATATTATATAGTACATACAATATAGTATATATAATATAGTATATAGTAATCGTGCAGTTATTTGTGTAGCCTTGAATCATTCACTATCCAGTGGGTTTTAACAACTATGAAGCTTAGTCATTCCATTGAATCCTGGTTGGATTAGAACGAGATTTCCAGTTCATCGATGATGGTAATCCCGGTAATCCCCACAGTTATGGCCCTTTACCAGTTATAAGTACTTATAACCCCATTTATAGAAATGCATATTCCCATTTATAACCTGTTATAACTAATAAATGGCCATAACTGCAATAATACAGCAACCGACAGAGATTTAGCAGCCACAGCTCAATTGGATTCGTACGGTGTTTTAGGATTTAAAGAAGTGCTTTCTATAGCCAAAGAACAATTGGGTTTTGACTGAAAATTCATGGGGCACCCAAATTCCATGGGATTGGCATATCATTGTGCCCATTTTATCACAATTGGATGTGCTGAAGGTCCCCCTTAAGCAGCAAAAAACTATAGTTTCCCCCTTTCAGTGGGTTTCTTAATGGGAAAATAATAATGGTCACCTTCATAATGACATACCCTTTTGTTCTTCAACAGTTTGCTATGGAAACCATGACCCATTTATGTTTACTTCATTGACGTGGTGATTTACCGAACTTCAACATGCTGATTCTCCAGGTAGCTATCTGTGAAAAATTGCCCGAAACAGCCATTTACTTGCCATTTGGATGGTCTATCCCCCCATGCACAGCACCGCACCATAGCAGGTTGCACTTGCACCCCTTGATGGCTCTCTTCGCCGGAGACCTCTTTGTTTGGGATGTGTCAGGATGATGTGATATGATGTGATGCAAAAAAAACACGTAGAATGGGAATATCACCAGCTGAAAATTGGAAGAACATTGTATATATATACAATGTGGGGCCCCCCAGTGATGTTTGCTGGTTTAGATTCACCCCCATAACTATAGTTATTTGCGCACCATAAACCATAGTGAAATTGGAGTTATAAACCAACTTAGCTATCGAAGGGGGCCCACATTGTATGTATTTATACATATTATATCTAACTCTCCAGTATGTCTGTTGGTTTATTGCCCACAATTGCCCACATGAATGCTATTATAGACATATCAATCATAAACCCTAGTATTAGATATAAACCATTGAGCTAACAAACTGGGGCCCAAACTTTTTTGGGGATTCAATGGCCCGGTTTAAGGGAACATCTACCCTCCAGCAAATTAACAGAGACCCTGCTAAAGAGGGGGTTGGAAAACAAACATTACCTAAAATGGACAATTTGCAGGGTCTATGTTAATTTGCTAGATGTTATGTGGTTTTTGTAGCTCGATAATATGTGGTATCATAATAATTGGTATTCAATATGACAATATGGTGGTTTCCTAAAATAGGGCTACCCTCAATTCATCCATTTTAGATTGGGATAACCATTTTTTTTATAATAATTGAGGGTAGAAAATCATATTAAAATGGGGTACCTGAAATAGGCGTTTCTATAATTACTACCATTTTAATAGGGGTACCCCATTTCAGGAAACCTCCATGCATTGGGTTTACAACGGCTTATGCTGGTGATCCCATGGATTCATTCCATGACATGCAACGGTGCATGACCTCCACAGAAAGGGTATCTCTCTCCCTCTATGGATAGATAGATTAGTTTAGATTAGATTAGATTAGTCTAACCTAATCTGAACTAATCATTAGGTTAATTTTGATTAGATGGGGTTGAATTAGATCAAAGTAGATAGGTAGAGGTGGAGATGGAGATAGAGGTAGAGATAGAGATGGATATAGGGATTGATATAGAGATGGAGATGGACACATAGATACTAAATATTAGACATTAGACATTAGATATTAGATATTAGACATTTGATTTTGGATATTAAAAGTTATAAATATAATATTAAAACATATACAATACATCGATAGATAGAAATATAGACATACACATATAGATATACATCAAAAGATATATATTTATATGTATATATAAAACTATATACAATACACATATATATATATATATTTAGAAATAGGTAAATAGATTTATAGATATATAAACTTATAGATATGTACATGTATAAATATATATATATATGTGGATATAGACATAGATAGATCACGCTGTAATTACAGTATTCCAGAATTGTTTGTTTTTACTTATATTCTGTATACATATATATATATATATATATTTACATGTATATATAAATATATACTGTATATATGTTCATATGCTGGATCAATTAAAATTATTCACTAAGCTGGAACTACGTAATTCATCCAGATGAATTTATCAGTAAACATCTTGGATTTATAATTTATATATATATATATTCTATATTGCTTGAAAATAACCCATGTTTAGTGGAAACTAATCTTCCAAGCCCTACCTGCCAGGGTGGAACTGTTAATTTACCAGAGAGGATATATTCCATCTCTCTATATATATATAATTATATATATATGGTACCCCCCCCTGAGATCTACCTCAGAGCATTTTGATAAATTGTCTCTACATGTATAATATATATATATAAATATGTGCATATATGTATCAGAGTCAGTTATTTGTTTAAAGATGTCTTGTGGGTAGTAGCTGTGCACACTATCAAATCAAGTTGGAAACAAATTACTTCACTTCGAATGACCCCCACCATGGCATTTATACATTTTCTTACTGGCAAATCTTCTGGCATTCTATCTGGCATATCTTCTGGCATTCTATCTGGCATTCTATCTGGCATATCTTCTGGCATTCTATCTGGCATATCTTCTGGCATTCTATCTGGCATATCTTCTGGCATTCTAT